>OJSJ01002064.1_pt1 | contig 11829 bp, 10 predicted proteins | sample 1599381 | NCBI WGS metagenome assembly OJSJ01 (sample SAMN04168658, study PRJEB22393) | human gut metagenome | biome: human gut microbiome; feature: stool | host: Homo sapiens | collected 2014-03-24 | reverse complement strand
CCCAACGGAAAAATGAGACAGGCTTCCCGAAAGGTGGGTCGCCTGTCTCATTTTTTGTTGTAAGTTGGACGCTTGGGGACTTTAGACCTTTGCAGTCCCGTCCATTCCTTCGCTTGTAAAGATCTGCGATGCTTTTCAGATCACGCTTTCCGAGTTTTTGGCAAAGGCAGAGGGAAGTGAGTCTAAAAGGTCATGGCATCCGCAGTATCTGTCACCTGTTCAACGTCCGGGTTGGCAAATCCGCGACGGATGCGGTCTACAGCTTCTTCCCAGCTCATTCCTTCCGGCAAAGGCAGCTGGCCTCTGTCATGCTCCGGGCCATAGACTTTTTTATAGACATCATCCCGGAAGCCAAAATAGATTACTGCGGCGATCAGAAGCCCCAAAAAGACGGATACTGCTCCGGCACCGGTTGCAACACCTGTCACCACGCCCACAATGAACCCCAGCAGCAGCCAGATCTTTAAGGAATCCAGCGCAATGCTTCTGCGTGCAGATGCGGTAAACAGCGGATGAAAGCCGCTCAGATTTTTGGATTTTCCTTTGGCTTTTTTAGCTTCTGCACTGCCATCATAGATTTCAAATCGTTCTTTCATGATGTTTCCTCCCATCTCAATGGATGCGTAACCTTTTCCGTTCGGAATGATTCAAATGAATCATTTGATGCTTTTATTATAAAGCGTTGATTGGACACCAATATTGTCCATCCGCAAACTTCCATTGGGATTTTTCTATATGGCTTTGCACAGAAAAACCGCCCCGGCTTCCTGTCATGGAAACCGGGGCGGTTCGTTTACTTTATGGGTGCTTTTTCAAACACTTAATGCCTATCAACTGGCATTCAGTTTTTGAAGTTTTAGTCATATCTGTATTTAGAGGACTTTCCGTACACCTTCCGGAGCGATTTTTTCAGACCAATCACTGTTTCTTTGATGATCTTTGCCTCATCGGCAGAGCAATCTGCAAGCTGTTCGGTCATCCAGCTGTCGAACACCGGCTTTGCTTTTTTGATCTCGATGCACAGCAACTCGTCCGCCGAGCAGTCCAGCGCGTTGATGATGTCGATCAGCGTTTTCAGACTGGGCACGGAGTTTCCGGTCTCGATATGGCTGATGTGCGTGACCACCACGCCAACCTCATTGGCCAGCTGCTCCTGCGTCATGCCTTTTGCCAGGCGGCAGGCACGGATGCGTTTTCCGATGTCGGCGTAATCCACCATAGTACAAGTATCCTCCGTTTTGTGAAGTGATACTTGTATTGTATGTGCAATCGACCGGGATTGTAATAACCTGAAAGTGCAGTGGACTTATAAATACTGATCGTTCAGAAATACTTTAACTTCCTGCTTTCCGTCAATCGTTGTCACAGCAGTAATGGCATCCGGGCGGAAGGAGTCTCCCGGATAATGCATCTCCAATTTCAGATTGACTTTTTTCCCCGCTTCCACTTCCTGTGCCAGTTTATTCTCAAAATTTTTGAATTCGTTCCGATTTAGTCCAGAATCCTGCGGAATGAGATTTTCCAAATCGTTTGCCCCATCAAAGCGATCTGCAATCGCGTGTCCACGGTCATCTGTGCTTTTTTCATATCCTTTACCGATGTCATGGATGCTGTCTTTAATTTGCAGACGACCATCATGCTCTTTCAGATGCAGGTCTCCTTCGGCTGTAAACAACCTTCCAAGGTGATCGGTAGTATACTCATATCCGTTTCTTTTATACTCCGCATCCGACAAAAGATCCTGCTCCATACGGTACGGCATTCCATCATCGTTATTTTTGTATTCCAGCTCTTTTTCTAGCTCTGCAAATGACTTTTCCGTAGCAGCATCCAGTTTTTCTTCTGGCTTTTCTATCCCGCCTTTCTGTAGACGCTCAAATGACCGTTTGACGACATCATCCAACCCAATGTGCATTTTTGCTTCCATCGGTTTCGCTTCTGAGATTTCTCGCCTCACAGCACACGACCTCCCTGCTGTTCAAAATTCGTCCTTAGATTATCTACAGCCTTTGCATCCGGGTTCAGGCTCATGCCCATGCTTATCACGCTATTCAGCACCCAGTCTGCGGCAGCAGCTTTCAGGCCGTACTGTCCCTGCAACTGTTCCAGAAATTCTTTACGGGGTGTGAACGATTTTTCGGCTGCGGCACAGTAATCAACGACCGTGCTGATTCCACCAAAGAAATCAAACACAGCTTTCCGGGTCTTAGCCACATCCAGTTCGCCGCCTGCAAAGACCTGTTCCAGATAGCGGCTGTCCCCTGGCTTCAACATCATCTCATGGCGTTTCAGCCAGAGCTTCAGCTGCTCCATCTCCGAAATGCTCAGCGGTTCCAGCTCTTTGCCCGCTGCCAGTTGTCCAAATACAAACTCTGCGTTGATTTCATGCGGCATTTTTGAGGGTTTGTGGTAAACAGCATTTTCCGGCATGGGATACGCCTCAATCTTGCAGAGCACCGCCTCCGGCCACTCGTTCTGGTAAACGGCAGCTACACCAAGCGGCAGCTTGGACAATTCGTCGATCTGCGCCTCCTTCAGAGCGGCAGACTTGCCTACCAGCTTGCGATCCTCTTCGTCCGGCAGGCGCAGGATGATTTTCGTGTTGGTGTTGCGGATGACCGACATATCCAGCAGGCCGGGAGCCTGATCCGCAATGATAAAACCCTCGCCGTAAGTACGCATCTCCGCAATGGCGTTGGCCAGCATCTCCACCGACTTGCCCTGCAGATTTGCCCCTTCCTGCGACTGTTCCGCCGACGTCTTGCGCAGCAGATTGTGCGCCTCTTCCAGCACGGTAACATGGCGCAGTCTGCTGTTCATCTCGCTGCCACACATCCGGTATTCCTGCAGCTTCATCACCAAGATGCCCATCAGCAGCGATTTTGTCTCCATCGACCCCACCCGGCTCAGGTCCACGACCACATTGCAGTCAAACAGCTCTGCGTCGCTCAGCGCGTCCTCTGCGCAGAACACACTGCCGTAAATGCCGTTGGTCAGCGACTTCACACGGGTACACAAAGCGCCCACATAATCGCTCTGGGTGTCCTTGGAGTAGTGCGATTCCTCAATGACGCCCGGCAGAATATCCAGCAGGTCGAAGAAGGTCGGGAAAACCCCCTTTTCACTTTCCGAATTGCGTAGGTTCCAACCGGCTTTCTGGTAGCTGCGCTCGATGGCATCCTTCAGCACGGCAGGCATGGCCGCATACATGGGCCAGCAGGCATTGAAGATTTCCACCAGACGGTCGATATGTTCCAGAATGTGGATGTTCTGCGGGAACGCAAAGGGATTGATGCGCAGCAGCGGAGTTTCTCTGGGGTTGGTGCCGAACACCTTTACATCCGCGCGGCTGCCGAACACATTCTTGTACTCGCCCTTGGCCGGTTCCACCACAAGAAACGACGTCCGTCCATCCTTTGTTATCTCGTCCAGAAGATGGTAGACTGCGTTGGACTTGCCCGTACCCGTAGAGCCTGTGACAAAGGTATGGGAGGCCATTGCCTGCCGGTTCAGGATAAGGTCCGCTTTTTCCTCCCTGCCCATATGGTAGATTTTGCCCAGCTCCATCTTGTCCGCATCCGGCACCGTTTCGTCCGGTACATTGCGGCCGAACTCCGCGTGCTCGATGATTGGCAAGCCGTGCACTGAGCGGGTGGGCAAGCCAAGGTGCATCGGAAGTTCCCGCCCACTAACCAGTGTTGCTGGCGTGTAAAGCAGGCTGTCCGGCGCACCCGCCCACAGCGGACGGGCAAAGACCGGGTGCATGAATCGCTTGAGGTACTCCCGCAGCTGGGCCACCTGTGCCTCATCGTTCTGCCAGACATTCACAGCACCGCTCTCCACCGAGGAGCCCTCACCCACCATCAATGCACGGTAAGTATTGGCCGCAAGTATCGCCGTAGACGGGGTAGACGAAAGGAAATAAGCCGCACATTTATAACAGCCGTAATCCTCGCTTTCCTTGGCGCGCTTGAGCTGGTTTTCAATGCGTTCCAGCAATTCTTCCACCGATTTGTTGCACAGCTCGACCTGCTGGGTACGGCCCATGCCGCGGGTGTCTGTTGTGCCGTGGCTCTCCTGCTGGCTGATGGTGTCCGATGTTCCATGCGACGTCCCATCGGAGGTGCTGTGCGAAGTGCCGGTCTGCTCGGTGGCAGAGTGGCTGGTACCCCACGAGGTGTTTACGCCCATGGAGCCGCCGATGTTCCGGGCAATGCTGTTGAAAGCCGTTCTGGATGGTGCCATGCCTCCTATGGCCCTGCCAGCCGTGCCCAGCAGTGGTCCAATAACAGCACCTGCCACCGGAATCGCAACCGAGGCTACTGCGCCGCCCAGACCCAGAATGCCTGCAATGCCGCCAGCCACCGGCGAGACCTTTGTGACCGAGGTGCCGGAGCTGCTGCCGACACCGCCGTTGATGCCGCCGCTGACCCCTTTCGTTTTCTGGGTGCCATCCGTCACCGAGGAGGACTGGCTCGTGCCGTCCGTTGTGGTTGTGCTGACGGTATCGCTGATGGTGTGGGAAGTCCCGCTGCACAGGCTCTCCATCACAGCCGTGCTCTGGTTCTCGCTATAGGACCATGTGCTCTTGCGGAAGGGCGAAAGACTGCTGTAGAGGTTTTCGTACCCGCTGCGTATCTCCGCCTGCGTTTCTGCCGAGACAGGCTCTGCCAGAAACAGCGCCGTGTACACCTCTCCGTCCATCGCATCCATAAAACGCTCGATGCCCTGCACAAAAGCTTTGTCTTCCGTCCTGGATTTATCCCGCAGTGCCGCCACGCAGGACACCGAGGCCACAGCTTCCTGCGTATCGCCAAAGGCTCCGTCCAGCAGCTCTTTTTCCTCCTGCCGCGGAATGCCTCTTGTCTCAGAGCCGGGGAAGTTGGAGCTCAGCACCTTTTGCAGCGCCTTGCTGGAAGTATCCAGGTCGCGGCTCTTCATGTTCTTTTTCAAGGGGTCCTCTCGGACACCCAGATAGATATTCGCGCCGACATTCTCCTCCGGCACATCGATCATCACCGCCAGACTGCAGCCCTGCGCCATGCTGGAATAGTACACCGTAGAAAGCTTCTGGAACATATCCTCGCCCTTTTTCAGGGTCAATTTCTGCAGCTGGAACAGCTGGATGCACTGGGCAGGGTCCTGCACGTCCAGCATCTGCTGGGAAAGCTCCACCATGCCATAGTTCTGCAGTTCCGTCAGATATTTTTTATACACCAGATGGTCTGCAAGAGTCAGCTGGTCCGTCAGGTCATTCAGCGACCGCTGCGCGGAAAGCTGCTGTTTTTCAAGCACCTCAAGCTCGTCTGCCATGATTTATTTTCCTTTCTGCTGTTAAATCCTCAAAATCTTCCATATCAGGCCCGTCGCAGCCAGTGCCACACCGCCTGCGACAGCAGCACCCATGCCGCCGCTCTCCATCCCGTCAATGGCTTCCTTTGCGCTTTCATGGCCCTGATCGGCCGCTTTCTTGTACCATTGCATAGCCTGTTCTTTGTCTTTTGTCACGCCGTACCCTTTTTCATAACAGTAGCCAAGGTTGTACTGTGCATTTGCAATTCCCTGTTCTGCAGCTTTCTCATACCATTTCACCGCTGCGGATTTGTTTTCCGGCTCACCCCGACCATAGAAGTAGCATTCACCAAGCCGGTTCTGTGCTTCTGCAGATCCCTGCTCTGCGGCTTTCTGGTACCACTCTGCCGCCTTGACAAGGTCTTTCGTTACGCCTTTGCCACACTCATAACAAAGTCCTAGATTGCACTGCGCCAATTCATTACCATTATCTGCAGATTTACGATACCACTCGATTGCTTTTCCAAGATCTTTTGCTACCCCTTCTCCCCTTTCATAGTAATAGCCCAGACTATTCTGTGCATCTGCATCACCTTGTTCTGCAGCTTTCCGATACCATTTCACTGCCTCTTCTTTGTTTTGTGCCACGCCATATCCATTGGCATATAATTCTGCAAGAGTATATTGAGCTTCTGCGCATCCCTGCTCTGCAGATTTACGATACCACTCCGCTGCCTTGGCATAGTCTTTTGTCACACCCATACCGTTAGCGTAACAATAACCCAGATTGTGCTGCGCGTCCGCATAGCCTTGTTCTGCGGCTTTCCGGTACCATTTTACTTCTTCTGCTCTGTTTTGCGCCACACCATATCCATGCCCATAGCAAACGCCAAGATTGTACTGCGCCATATCAACGCCTTGTTCTGCAGCTTTCCGGAACCACTCCTCTGCCTTGGCAATGTCTTTTGCCACACCCATGCCGTTAGCGTAACAAGTACCCAGATTGTATTGCGCTACATCATAACCCTGCTCTGCGGCTTTCCGGTACCACTCCACTGCCTTGGCAAGATCTTTTGCTACGCCTTCTCCATACTCATAACAGTAACCAAACCTATTCTGTGCATCCGCATCACCCTGTTCTGCCGCTTTCCGAAACCATTTCACGGCTTCTTCATTATCCTTTTCTGTTCCTTTTCCATAATAGTAGCATTTGCCCAATTTATATTGTGCTCCCACATTGCCCTGCTCTGCGGCTTTCCGATACCAGAAAACAGCCTTGCTCGTATCCTTTTCCACACCAAATCCGGTATCGTAGCAGTAGCCAATGCTATTCTGTGCGACTGCTATTCCCTGTTCTGCGGCTTTTTCGCACCACATCGCAGCCTTTTTCGGGTCTTTTTCTACGCCTTCTCCTGTCTTGTAGCAATAGCCAAGATTATACTGCGCCCTTGCAAGTCCCTGCTCTGCGGCTCTCGCATACCACTCAGCGGCCTGTACAGGGTCTTTTGTTACACCATTGCCATTCATATAGCAAAGGCCCAGATTGTTCTGCGCTCTTGCATTGCCCTGTTTTGCCGCCTTGCTGTAGCATTCAAACGCCTGTTCCAAATCTTTTGCGACGCCTATGCCATGAGTATAGCAGTCACCCAGTTTTTTCTGTGCCTCCGCATAGCCCTGCACTGCCGCCTTACGGTACAGTCCTGCGGCTTTTGCCTCGTCCTTGCCGACGCCGTCGCCGGCCTCATAGCACACACCCAGCTCATACTGTGCTTCCGGGCATTCCTGCTCTGCCGCTTTGGTGTACCACTTCACAGCCGGTACATTGTACGAGAGTTCCGCATACAGCCGCCCGGTCATATACTGGGCCGTCACATTTCCCTGAGTCGCCGCCGCTTCGTACCACTTGCGGGCCTCTTTGTCGTCCTTTTCAACGCCCCGAGCCTGATAATAGCACTCGCCCAGTGCGCACTGTGCCTCGGCATCGCACTGCTCTGCGGCCTTTTTGTACCACACGACCGCATTTTCTTCGTTTTTTTTCCACACCAGTGCCGTTCTGATAGCACCGTGCCACCTCAAACTGTGCCTCGGGGCTTCCGTAATCTCTGGCCGCGACCATGTACTGCTGGAACGCCATTTCCGCATTGCCTGCCTGCTGATTTTTCTTAGCCTCCTGCAGGTAGTCCTGCACAGTCTTCTTTTTTGTTTCCTGCTGTGCTTCCTCGCCCAGGCAGAAGCGCTCCACGCACTTCATAAACTCCTGCTTTTTGTCCTCCGGGCCGTTGAACAGGAAACTGTACGCGGCATCCTTCTCTCCGCCGAAATCCATTTCCTTTATCTCAGCGCCCAGTCCGCCCCACTTCACGCGGCCCGCAGTCGGTTCAAACCACTCTTCGACGGGCTTTGCCTTCACGGCTTTCGGGATTTCCATCGGCTTTCCGCCCACGCGGACAGACTCCAGCTTGTCCGTAAAACACACTTCCACCTGAATTTCGCTCATATTCTATCGCTCCTTATGGTTTTATAATCTTTAATGTAATCTCCCTGACTTCTCACCCACATATCGATGCCCGTCCCGAACACCTCGGCTTCTATCAGCCAGCCCTTTTCTGTTACACGCAAAACCTTTGCAGTGGGCAGTCGGTCAAGTACAGATTCCAGACTTGGCCCGGTATACTCGAACCGGATGATCTGCAACTCGCCGCCGTACATGAACTGGATGCGCTTGCGCATCTCGCCCTCCTGAAAGCGGTCGGTATACCGCTGGGCAAAATGCCGGTCGAGGGTCTTATAGCTTTGGATACGGTCAATGCGATAAATGGTCGGAGAATTATCCTGTGGATTTTTGAAGTGCTTATCCTTGTCGATGCCCTCAATAAACGCCGCCAGATAGAAATAATACTCGCTGAACAGGATGCCCACCGGCTCAATGGTGCGCACACGGGTCTCGCCGTCATGGGTGCGGCAGTAGGTAATTTCCATAACATTGTGGTTTTCTATTGCCGTACCGATCTCCCACAGGCTCTCGATAAACTTCCGGCCATGCTGCGGCTCGACGTAATGGAAGCGCTCATTGCTGATGAGGTCTTTGACCTGATTCAACCGGTCCAGCGGTGTACAGGCCAGAATGAGCTTGTCCAGAATCGGGAACATCTCCTCCTTGACCATGGAGCGGCTTTCCAGCAGGATCTTGCACACTGCCAGAATTTCGCTGCTGGTGAGGAAGCGCGAAAGCGTGTCATCCAGCAGATAGCCGCCCTTTGCGGAGTTGTATAAGATCTCCCGGCGCGGCTCGCTGTCTGCAAAATGATTGCGCAGGGTGTCAAGGTCGCGCTGGATGGTTTTCTCACTGACACCGAAGCGGTCAGCCGTCTGCTGTTTGTTCAGCACACCGCCCTGTACCAGCACCTGTTGGATATAGAGTATACGGTCCAATCTACTATTACGCACAGTCCATTCTCCTTCTCTGCTCATTGTAACACAACACAACTATCCCTGCAATTCTTTGTGTGAACTTTTGTCGTTTTACAGAATTACAAAAAAATTTTGTCTCTTTTGCACAACCCCAGTATACAAAAAAAGATGGACAGACTGCCTGTCCATCTTCTATAGCAGTTTGCGTTTTTAATGCACAAGCAACATCCGCAAACTGCATATCGCAAATATGCCGTTTTGATTGGCGCTATTTTTGAAAATTGCGATAAAAAGTCAAGGTAGACTATTCTTAAATTGCCAGCCTCTTTTGAAGCGATAGGCACTGTTCATCAGCTCGTCTGTGATGGTGTAAAGCGCCCGGCGTGGCGAACCATATCCGCCAATCAGCCCAATCACAATCGCAAGATTCAGCACAAATGCAATGCTCAACAGCACCATCAAAAATTTTTTCATACGTTTTTCTCCCATTTGACTTATTTTTCTGCCCCCATTATACAGATTGGGCTGGACGGTATGGTTGTCCATCCTACACATACCACAAAAAAAGGAACACGGCATTCTCATTTTGAATGTACAAAGGGTGCGCTCTCACAAGGGATGCCCCTGCACTCATCGTCATGCCGGACATCGTAGGCATACAGACCGTCCGGGACAGTATCTCTCTTGATGCGGATGCTGGTAAACAGCGCAGGCTTTCCGCAAACCGTGATCTCCTCGTAGCGTTCGGTCATTGCATGAAAGATCATAATCTGTCTCCTTATATAAAGAAGCAGGACAATCCACACGGACTGCCCTGCAAAAGTAAAGGGAGAGCATCCGAAGACGCTCTCCCAGTTGTGCATAATAATCCTCCAAGTCACGACCCTGCCGCATGGCCCTCCGTCCCTCTCCCCCGCCCGGGGGAGAGGGGTTCCGGTGCATGGCGCAAAAAACCGCCCCGGCTTCCTGTTACGGAAACCGGGGCGGCTCATATACTTTATTGGTGCTCTCTCAAGCCCTCACGCAATTACTTGCGGGGATTTTTGATAGCAGCCTGAGTGGGTGCCAAAATTACAGAGCGTTCGTTTTACTCCACCATGACATTAATCATTACCGAATGACCTTTCTCGAAAGAAGCACCAAGAAATAGCTTGTCATTGTCACTCCAGAGAACGCCTCTACCAATGAAACCATCTTCGTTGCAAGTGTAGCAGGAAAAAGATCGCCATAGCCTACTGCAAAAAAAGTAATGGCACTCGCATAAATGCACTCTAGCCATCCACTTACTCCTTGATATTGTAAACATGGTATTACATAATATGCCGTTCCGAATATTAAAATCAGAAGAATTATAGTTAAAAATGTTCGGCACGGTTTGGTTCCATATCCGCTAATCCAATCCAGCAGCCTGCGTAATCCTCTTATGTAATATCTTTTTTCTTCTTTCGTTTTCGCTTTTTGATGATGAAGATGACAAATATCTTCATTATCATATTCCCCGAGCTGTCTAAAATTTTCCTTTAGCATCAAGAGTTGTTCATTCTTTTTTTCGGTAATCTTTTCAACTAGTTTAGGAAAGTCTTTAAAATAAATTCTCCCACTATTGATTGCATCCTCAAATGATACTTCTTCTGTATCTTCTAATGCAATCCTTAAAATATTTGTATTTATGCAATCATTAAATAGAAATCTTTTTATGCTTCCACTAAGATTACTTTTACCCAAAATTTCACAACGCAGCAATTCCAAGCAATCAAATCTTGCTTCTCTGATGTCTAATTCTTTTATTGACGCATTAGACAACTTTACTTGAGAAATATTTGATTTCACAAAACACAAATTTTCAAAAGTCTTCGGCAGCGGATCCAAGCAAACCTCTGTTTTTTCTGTTTTGGCACATAAAAAATCCAAACTTAAAGATTGCGTCATTAGCATCGTTAAAATTTTCGATTTGCGGGCTTTTATGTAACGAAATGATACTTCTGGTGTAAAATATCTACTTCCGCCACACTCAATTCCTCCCAATGAAATCTCCGTTTCTATAATATGAGCATCGCTAAATTCAACATTTCCATTTACAAGGGTAATATCGCATATATCAAGATTTAGATTATAAAATCCTGCATATGAAAAATCCAAATCTTCACTTTGAATCTTTAACTGCATAAGATGAATCAGTTTTGGCTCTTCAGAATAAAAAATCGCTGCCCTAGCTGTTATTTTTTCATATTCTCTATAAGGATTTCCTTCTACTTCATAAGGTGCTTTATCTCCAAGCCACTCAAATTCATCTATATACGTATAATCCAAACATATCTCTTTTTCTTGCCAATAATACTCCTCCAATTTTTTATAATCTGGAATTTCTAGTTGTGCAATCTGTTCTTCCTTGCCACTCTCGCTTAGTTGGTATACCGCAACGCTTTTCCCGGATCCTACGTTCGTTGTATTATGAGGGTAAATTCGCCCATCTTGTTTATTTGTGATTTTTTCATCCCAAATCCAGAATTTTTTCTCAGGATTTGAAACTTCTTTCGTTATAAGTTTCATATTTTGCCTCGCACCTTTTTCATGTGCATCTTCCAATTTACTCCGGTTTCCCTTTCATCATCTGACCCAGAATCGCATTCTTCGTGCTATCACTCAAATAGGCCTTGTTTAGCGTTTTCTTAGTATAATTCAGATATGTCCCAGCCGCTTTCTCTATCAAAAGTGCCGTAAAGTAGCGCTCCAGCTAAAATATTCCTTACTATCGATGTAGCCAGACGGTGTCTGCAAGATCTGTGCAATCTCTGTATCTTTCAGAATTCCAGAAGAAAGCACTAACCACTCAAAAGATTCCGGCAAATAGAGTGCCAGATTCTCTCTTGTCTGCACCAACTGCAGCACTCTGTCCATCTCCGGGCCAAATGCTGCACCATCTGCAATCACCAGAATTTTTTCATTCCTATGAGCCTTCAAATAGGAAAACACATTGGACTTTCCATTTGCAGTATCACACTGCATTTGATGCTCTGCACAGACCGCGTCAAAAAACTGATAACCCGAATTGCTGTCCTCGGTCAGAATTTTCTCCGGCTTAATATTCTCAGTCGTACTATCCGGGTAAATTCGATAGAACGAATG
>OJSJ01002049.1_pt1 | contig 11902 bp, 9 predicted proteins | sample 1599381 | NCBI WGS metagenome assembly OJSJ01 (sample SAMN04168658, study PRJEB22393) | human gut metagenome | biome: human gut microbiome; feature: stool | host: Homo sapiens | collected 2014-03-24 | reverse complement strand
CGGCCGCCATGAACCCGGCACCGGCGAGATCAACTACCCTTACCTCAAGCATGTGCTGGTGGACGAACTTGGTTTCGACGGTATTTTCGCCTTTGAACTCAGCCCTCTGACCACTATGGATGCCTGCCTTGAGGCTATGCACGCCTTTTAAGGAGGCGCCTTCCATGAGAGTCATCTGCGCCGGTGAAATGCTGGTAGACATTTTTGTCCGTCCAGTCCAACAGATCCCCTTTGAAAACGATACCCAGATAGTGCCAGACATCCGCATTACCAGCGGCGGTGACGCCAACAATAACGCAATTAATTTTGCCAAGTTGGGCCACCAAGTCGCCTACTTAGGGCGGCTTGGATGTGACGAGATGGGAGACTATGTGGCTTCTCTGGCCCAAGCTGCCGGAATCGACATATCCCATACCGTCCGTTCCTCCACGGCTCGGCAAACAAAATCTGTCATCCTGGTCAATCCCAAAGGTGACCGTACATTCCTGCAGGATCCGGGCACCAGCGCAGAGTTCTGCTTTGACGACTGTGATCTGTCTCTGCTGGACTGGGCAGAAATGCTTCAGATTGGGGGCGCTTTTCATCTGCCGAAGTTTGACGGCGAGGGCTCCGCCCAATTGCTGAAAGCCGCAAAGGAGCGCGGCGTAATAACATCTATGGACGTCACCAGTGACCGCAGCGGCCGGTGGAAAGGAATTCTAGACCCCTGCTGGCCCTATCTGGACTATTTTCTGCCAAGCATCGAGCAGGCTTCCCAGATTGCCGGGACCGAGGATCCTCGGGCTATTGCAGATTTCTTCCTGGACCGCGGCGTCAAAAACGTGGCTGTAAAACTAGGCAGCCGAGGTTCCTATTTCAAAAATCGTCAAACCGCCTTTTTTGCGGGCATCTACCAGGGCCTTTCCATAGTGGAAACCACAGGGGCGGGAGACGCCTTCTGCGCCGGCTTTTTGACCGGCGTAGGAGAGAACCTGCCCCCAGAGGACTGTATAACTCTTGGAAGCGCCTGTTCCGCTTTGGCAATCCAGGCGGTTGGTGCAACGGCAGGCATGGGCAGTCGGGCGACAGTGAATGATTTTATTCATTCCCACCAGCCGCTGGATTTTCGCTCAGATATCTCATGACACCCAAGAAAGGAAGCGAGCCATATGCCATTGGCAACATTAAAAGAGGTTCTCGGCATTGCCACCCAGTCTAAAACCGCCATCCCTGGGTTCAATATTGACAATATTGAAATACCGGAAGCCATTATCACTGCAGCAGAAGAGTATCACTGCCCCGTGATTCTGACCATCGGTCAGGGGGCCATCCAGGCTGGACAGATGCACCATCTGGCGGATGTAGTCCGCCGGCTGGCCGACGAGTCCACGGTCCCGGTTGTCATGCATCTGGACCATGGAGCCAGCTACGAGCAAACAATCCAATGCCTGCGGGCAGGCTTTACCTCTGTTATGTTTGACGGGTCCCATCTGCCCTTTGAAGAGAATGTGCGTATTACCCAGGAAGTGGTAAAGGCAGCCCACGCAGTGGGCGTCTCTGTGGAGGCTGAATTGGGCGCAATTTACGGCGTGGAGGATGGCATCAGCCATTCCCGCGACAATTTGGTAGATGTGGACGAGGTTGCCCGCTTTATCCAGCAGGTGGATGTAGATGCGCTGGCTATTGGCATCGGCAATGCCCACGGAATGTACCAGGGACTTCCACGGTTGGACTTTGATCGCCTTCAGCAGTGTCAGGCGTTAAATCCCCCTCCGCTGGTCCTGCACGGCGGTTCCGGTATCCCGGACGATATGATTCGTCGGTCCATTGCACTGGGCATTCGGAAAATCAACGTGGCAACTGAAATCCGAAATGCCTTTATGTGCGGACTGGAGTCTGCAGTGGGGCAACGCAATATCTATGCCATGTACCGCGCCGCCGCTCAGTGTGTACACGACGTGGCAGCAGCCAAGATTCGTCTGTTTCAAGGAGTGGAAGCACCCATTCAAATCGCTTAAAGGAGGAAAGTCTATGGAAACCATGAGAGCGCTGGTCTACGACCGCCCGTCCGTGTGCAGTGTCCGGGATGTACCGATGCCTGTGTGCGGCGAGGATGAGGTTGTCATCGAGTTCGGACTCATCAACGATGATGAGCGTGCGCGCAGTCAGACCAAGGGTCTTGAGCTGGCTGGCAAAAGCCTTCGTCTTCGGAAGATCAGCCTTGATCGTTTCAACGACGACAAAGCGAGCATCGGCAACGAGCTTCGAGTAGATCGAAGCCATACCGGCGCGGAACATCTTCTTGTTCAGCTTCTGGCTGAAGTTTTCGTCGGGCGTGTTCGGGAAGGCACGACCACCGCTACGCCACAGGGGCGAGCTGGTCATACCCGAACGAGCACGGCCGGTACCCTTCTGGCGCCAGGGCTTTTTCGTGGAATGATGAACGTCGCGGCGGTTGAGCTGAGCGCGAGTGCCGAGACGAGCGTTGGCCTGGAAAGCAACCACGATCTGGTGCACCAGGGCTTCGTTGTATTCACGACCGAACACGGCGTCGGCGGCTTCCACCGTCTTTCCCTGTTCGTTCAGGACATTGAGTTCCATTGTTTCGCTCCTTACGCCTTAACAGCCGGACGGACGATCACTTCACCGCCCTTGGCGCCCGGAACGGCACCGCGAACCAGCAGAAGCTGACGTTCCTTGTCAACGCGGGCAACGACCAGATTCTGGGTCGTGCGCTGCACGTCACCCAAATGGCCGGCCATGCGCTTGCCGGGGAACACACGGCCCGGATCCTGGCGATTACCAATGGAGCCGGGAGCGCGAGTCGTCACGGAGTTACCGTGCGAAGCGCGGTTCGACGAGAAGTGATGACGCTTGATAGCGCCAGCAAAACCCTTACCGATGGTCGTACCCGTCACGTCGACCTTCTGGCCTTCCGTGAAGATTTCGACAGAGATGGTCTGGCCGGGCTTGAACTCGGCAGCCTTCTCGGCATCGATACGGAACTCTTTCAAAGTGCAAGCAGCTTCGACACCAGCCTTAGCGAACTGGCCGGCGAGAGGCTTGCTGACGCGCGACGGCTTCTTCGTGCCGAAGGCGACCTGGACTGCGGTGTAACCGTCGGTATCTTGCGTCTTAACCATGGTGACGCGGTTGTTCGACACGTCGAGCACAGTCACGGGGACGGACACGCCGTCATCCGTGAAGATACGCGTCATGCCGATCTTGCGACCGACGAGGCCGAGTTTTTCACTCATTGTTTTCTCCACCCCGGCTGCGATTGGCCGGGACCGATTACATCAAAAATGTCCCAAAAAATACTCCAGTTAATGAAGAGCATTTCTTTTGTAATGGGACACGAAGGCGCGATTCTAGCTGTAGGTCTGCCGCCTTGCAATTCAAAACGGCAGATTTTTCAGCAAAAATCTAAAAAATTACTGGACCTTGATCTTGACGTCCACGCCGGCCGGCAGGTCGAGCTTCATCAGAGCATCAACCGTCTTATCGGTCGGGTCGACGATGTCCATGAGACGCTGATGCGTGCGGATCTCAAGCTGATCGCGGCTCGTCTTGTTGATGTGCGGCGAACGAAGGATGTCGAAGCGCTGGATGCGCGTAGGAAGAGGAACAGGACCACGAACCACAGCGCCGGTGCGCTTGGCGGTGTCAACGATCTCCAGAGCGGACTGGTCGATGAGCTTATAGTCGTAGGCCTTGAGGCGGATGCGAATGCGCTGAGACTGCATTTCGATTTCCTAGAAAAAAGAACGGTAAAAGAACAAGAGGGAGCGGAGTATAACTCCGCTCCCTCGAGCGATCAAGTCAAAATGAACTTTTTATCCCTCATCAGAGGGATAAGCAGTCATTATTCGAGGATCTGAGCAACGACGCCGGCGCCGACGGTGTGGCCGCCTTCACGAATAGCGAAGCGCAGACCCTGTTCCATAGCGATCGGGCAGATCAGCTTCACGGTCATCGTGATGTTGTCGCCAGGCATGACCATTTCGACGCCTTCGGGCAGTTCGATCGTACCCGTCACGTCCGTCGTACGGAAGTAGAACTGCGGACGATAGCCCTTGAAGAACGGGGTATGACGGCCGCCTTCATCCTTCGTCAGAACGTACACCTCACCCTTGAAGTGGGTGTGCGGCGTGATCGAACCCGGCTTGGCCAGAACCTGACCGCGCTCAACTTCTTCACGCTTCGTGCCGCGAAGCAGAATACCAACGTTGTCGCCAGCCTGACCCTGATCGAGCAGCTTGCGGAACATTTCAACGCCCGTGCAGGTCGTCTTCGTCGTCGGCTTGATGCCCACGATTTCAATTTCGTCGCCAACCTTGATCACGCCGCGTTCAACACGACCCGTCACCACCGTACCGCGGCCGGAAATCGAGAACACGTCTTCGATCGGCATAAGGAACGGCTGATCAACAGCACGTTCCGGCGTCGGAATGTACGTGTCAAGCGTTTCGGCAAGCTTGAGAATCGACGGTTCGCCGATCGGGCTCTGGTCGCCTTCAAGGGCGAGCTTGGCCGAACCCTTGATGATGGGAATGTCATCACCCGGGAAGTCGTACTTCGAGAGCAGTTCGCGAACTTCCATTTCAACGAGTTCGAGCAGCTCTTCGTCGTCGACCATGTCGCACTTGTTCAGGTAGACGATGATGTAGGGAACGCCAACCTGACGGGCAAGCAGAATGTGCTCGCGGGTCTGGGGCATCGGGCCGTCAGCGGCAGACACGACCAGGATCGCGCCGTCCATCTGAGCAGCACCCGTAATCATGTTCTTCACGTAGTCAGCGTGGCCCGGGCAGTCAACGTGCGCATAGTGACGATTTGCCGTTTCGTATTCGACGTGAGCGGTGTTGATCGTGATGCCGCGAGCCTTTTCTTCCGGGGCCGCGTCGATCTGATCGTAAGCCTTGGCTTCACCGCCGAAGTGCTTCGCGAGCGTCGTGCAGATGGCTGCCGTCAGCGTGGTCTTGCCATGGTCAACGTGACCGATCGTGCCGACGTTCACGTGCGGCTTCGTACGCTCAAATTTTTCCTTTGCCATTTTTAATCCTTAATGGTAATGGTATTGGTGAATCAGGTTATCTGATTGATTTTACTTCGTCTTGTCAGCAATGACAGCTTCTGCAACCGCACGCGGAGCTTCTGCGTAGTGCTTGAACTCCATCGTGTAGGTAGCGCGGCCCTGCGTGAGGGAGCGCAGCTGCGTGGCGTAGCCGAACATTTCAGCGAGCGGAACCTCAGCCTTGATGTTCTTGCCACCGCCGACCATGTCTTCCATGCCCTGGATAACGCCGCGGCGGGAAGAAAGATCCCCCATCACGTCGCCCATCTTTTCTTCCGGCGTTTCGACTTCAACGGCCATGATCGGCTCCAGAAGAACCGGATCAGCCTTACGCATACCATCCTTGAACGCCATCGAAGCAGCGATCTTGAACGCATTTTCGTTCGAGTCAACTTCGTGGTACGAACCGAAATGGAGCGTAACCTTCACGTCAACGACCGGGAAGCCCGCGAGCACGCCAGCCTTAAGGGTGTCTTCGACGCCCTTTTCAACCGCCGGGATGTACTCACGCGGAACAACGCCGCCCTTAATTGCATCGACAAATTCGAAACCTTTGCCGGGAGGCAGCGGCTCAAGCTTCAGAACGACGTGACCATACTGGCCGCGGCCGCCCGACTGCTTGGCGAACTTGCATTCAGCATTTTCAACTGTCGAGCGAATCGTCTCACGGTAAGCCACCTGAGGCTTGCCAACCGTCGCTTCAACGTTGAATTCGCGCTTCATGCGGTCAACAAGAATTTCAAGGTGAAGTTCACCCATACCAGAGATGATGGTCTGGCCAGATTCCTCGTCCGTACGAACGCGGAAGGACGGATCTTCCTGAGCAAGACGATTCAGAGCGAGCGCCATCTTTTCCTGGTCAGCCTTCGTCTTGGGCTCAACGGCCTGCGAAATCACAGGTTCCGGGAACTCCATGCGTTCAAGGATGATCGGATGTTCGAGCGAGCACAGCGTATCGCCAGTCGTAACGGACTTCAGACCGACGGCAGCAGCGATGTCGCCGCATTCCACCATCTTGATTTCCTTACGCTCGTTGGCGTGCATCTGCAGCAGACGACCAATGCGTTCCTTCTGATCCTTAACAGAATTCAGAACGGTATCGCCGGAATTGAGCATGCCGGAATACACACGAAGGAACGTGAGCTGGCCCACATACGGGTCCGTCATGATCTTGAAAGCCAGGGACGAGAACGGAGCATCGTCGCTTGCTTCACGGGTGACGGGCTTGTCGTCAAGATCGAAGCCCTCAACCGGCGGAATGTCCGTCGGAGCCGGCAGGAACTGAACAACAGCGTCAAGCATGCGCTGCACGCCCTTGTTCTTAAAGGCGGTACCGCAGAGCATCGGCTGAATTTCACAAGCGATCGTACGCTGACGAAGCCCCTTGACAATTTCCTCTTCAGACAGCTCACCGTCCTCGAGGTACTTGTTCATCAGTTCTTCGTTGGCTTCCGCAGCGCTTTCAATCATCTTTTCACGCCATTCATTGGCAGAATCGACGAGTTCGGCGGGGATGTCTTCGTACGTGAACTTCATGCCCTGAGACTTATCGTCCCAAATGATGGCCTTCATCTTCAGGAGGTCCACCACGCCGGCAAAAGTATCTTCCGCACCAATCGGAATCACGACCGGAACAGGATTACCCTGCAGGCGCTTCTTCATCTGGTCATAGACCTTGAAGAAATTAGCGCCGGTACGGTCCATCTTGTTGACGAACGCGAGGCGGGGCACATGGTACTTGTTGGCCTGACGCCAAACCGTTTCAGACTGGGGCTGCACGCCGCCCACAGCGCAGTACACCATGCAAGCACCGTCGAGCACACGCATAGAGCGTTCCACTTCGACCGTGAAGTCGACGTGGCCCGGGGTGTCAATGATGTTGAAACGATACGGCGGCCACTGCATTTCCATGCCGCGCCAGAAGCAGGTCGTAGCAGCGGAGGTAATCGTGATGCCGCGTTCCTGTTCCTGTTCCATCCAGTCCATCGTCGCAGCGCCATCATGCACTTCGCCGAGCTTGTGGCTCACGCCCGTGTAGAACAGAATGCGTTCGGTAGTGGTGGTTTTGCCCGCGTCAATGTGGGCGGAAATACCGATGTTGCGATAACGCGAGATCGGAGTTTGACGAGCCATTTAAGGTTCCTCTCAATTTGCTGCTGCACGTTGCTTGGGTTTCAGAGCTTCGTGCAGCCGATATGCGGAGTTAGAAGCGGAAATGCGAGAAGGCCTTGTTGGCTTCAGCCATACGATGGACTTCATCGCGCTTCTTAACGGCACCGCCGCGGTTTTCAGCGGCGTCGAGCAGTTCGCCGGCGAGGCGCTGCGGCATCGACTTTTCGGAACGACCCTTAGCCGATTCACGGAGCCAGCGCATCGCGAGAGCGAGGCGACGAACGGGACGGACTTCGACCGGGACCTGATAGTTGGCGCCACCAACGCGGCGGGACTTAACTTCCACCAGCGGACGGACGTTGTTGATGGCGTTGTTGAACACTTCAATAGCGCTCTGGCCGGTCTTTTCTTCGATCTGCGCAAGGGCACCGTAGACGATGCGTTCCGCAACCGCCTTCTTGCCATCGAGCATGATCACATTAATGAACTTCGTGATTTCCACGCTGCCGTACTTAGGATCGGGCAGAATTTCGCGCTTCGGTACTTCGCGACGACGGGGCATTTTGATTCCTCTTTCGTATCTTCAGTCTTGCATGCTTCTCAAAATGAAATGCTGTGAGATGCATGCTTAATGTTTTCTCTCGGACGCAGGGTCCGTGACTTACTCGGCCTTCTGCAGAAAACTCTGTTTAGGCCGCTGCTTGCGGCAAAGCCGCCAAGCGCTGTTAGGCTGCCTTCGGGCGCTTGGCGCCGTACTTGGAGCGAGCCTGCTTGCGGTCCTTGACGCCCTGGGTGTCGAGAGAGCCGCGAACAATGTGGTAGCGAACACCAGGAAGATCCTTTACACGACCGCCGCGGATGAGCACCACGGAGTGTTCCTGGAGGTTGTGGCCTTCGCCGCCAATGTAAGAAATGACTTCGAAGCCATTCGTGAGACGTACCTTAGCGACCTTACGCAGAGCCGAGTTCGGCTTCTTCGGGGTCGTGGCATACACACGCGTGCAAACGCCGCGCTTCTGCGGGCAGTTCTTGAGAGCAGGGCTCTTGCTCTTATCGTGCGTGAGTTCACGAGGCTTGCGAACAAGCTGGTTGATAGTAGGCATATCGTCCGTCTAATGATATTAAGCAGTGCTCAGGATTCCCCTGAAGCACTAGGTTTGAACGTCTTTTCGGGCCGCCTATTCTTGCCGAACAACCTACTCGGAGTAGGCTTTTACAGAGTGCAAGAGCGGCTCGGACGCCCGAAAACACGTGATTTTCGTCTAATCAGTCTGCGCTGTCAAGGCGGTTGGGCAATTTTTTCAATACGAAAAAGCCCGACTCCCTCTGAGGAGGATCGGGCTCTTTCGCGCGACAGTTAGATCAGCTTGCGCTGGTCTCAGTCACTTTGCTGTTTATTCAGCACCTTTGCTATCCGCATCAGGCTCGGAAGACGCTGCTGCGTCGGCGGGTTTAACTGACAGCTTCGGATCAGCTTCAACCGGAGCTTTGTGGTCAATGAAGGCGAACGGATCGACCATCGGACGAACCTCCTCCTCACTGTCCGCATCTTCAGCTGGCTCAGCCGCTGATGCTGTCGTCATCTGTTCCGTTACCGGCGGTTCTTCAAAGGCCTGAGTAGCACGTTCAAGACGTTCTGCCAGCTCCATCGCCTTATGAGCCTGATGGTAGGCAAGACCCGTACCTGCCGGAATCAGACGGCCAACGATCACGTTTTCCTTCAAACCACGCAGGTCGTCTCGCTTGCCCATGATGGCGGCTTCCGTCAGTACTCGCGTTGTTTCTTGGAAAGACGCTGCCGAAATGAAGCTGTCCGTCGAAAGCGATGCCTTCGTAATGCCGAGCAGAACGTTTTCGTACGTTGCCGGACGTTTGCCCAGCGCAGTAACTCGATCGTTCTCATCGAGCATTTCGGAACGTTCGACCTGTTCACCTTGGATGAAGTGCGTATCGCCCGGATCGGTGATCTGGACACGGCGCAACATCTGACGAACAATCACTTCAATGTGCTTGTCGTTGATCTTCACACCCTGCAGGCGGTAAACGTCCTGGACTTCGTCGACAATGTAACGCGCGAGCTCTTCAATACCGAGCAGTCGCAAAATGTCGTGCGGATCAACGGGACCATCCACCACTTCTTCACCCTTCTGCACGACCTGACCGTCATGAACGAGGACCGTCTTGTCTTTGCTGATGAGTGTTTCGTGTGAATTGCCTTCCTGATCAGTAATGATCAAGCGCTGCTTGCCCTTTGTTTCCTTACCGAAGGTCACAGTACCAGTCACCTCGGCGAGCATGCCAGCATCCTTGGGGCTGCGAGCTTCAAAGAGTTCAGCCACACGCGGCAAACCACCCGTAATATCACGGGTCTTTTGCGATTCCGTCGGAATGCGAGCAAGCACCTCACCCATACCGATGTCCTGGCCGTCGCGAACAACCACGAAAGCGCCCACCGGCAGCTGAATCGTCACTGCGTGATCCGTACCCGGGATCTTCACTTCATCGCCGTTTTCATCGATCAAGTGAACCAACGGGCGCAGGATGCCAGCAGAAGAGCTCTTTCCGCTCTTCGTAGCCTTCTTCGGATCGATCACAACAAGGCTCGAAAGCCCCGTCACTTCATCGACCTGATTCATCACGGTAACGTTTTCAATAACGTTCTCAAACTTAACGCGGCCGGCGTACTCCGTAATAATCGGACGGGTCATCGGATCCCAGGTAGCAAGCTGCTGTCCGGCCTTAATCGTCTGCCCATCTTGAATCAAGAGCGAGGCGCCGTACGGTACCTTGTGGCGTTCACGTTCACGACCGTGATCCATCACAATGATTTCACCGGAACGAGAAATCACCACGAGTTCACCCTTGGAAGACTTCACGAAGCGCATTGCTTCATTGAAGCCCACCGTGCCGGCAGACTTGGCCTCGATACTCGATGCAACTGCAGCACGGGACGCCGCACCACCAATGTGGAACGTACGCATCGTCAGCTGCGTACCCGGCTCACCAATCGACTGAGCTGCGATAACGCCGACAGACTCGCCTGCGTTAACCAACGTGCCGCGGCCGAGATCACGACCATAGCACTTGGCGCACAAACCGTAGCGGGTATCACAGGTCAGCGGCGTACGAACCTTGACCATGTCAATACCAACTTCGTCAAGTTTGTCGCAAAGCCGCTCATCCAGCAGGGTGCCGGCAGCGATCACAACTTCATGCGTATCAGGATTGATGACGTCAACAGCAGTGACACGACCGAGAACACGATCACGCAGCGCCTGAATGACTTCACCGCCTTCCACAAGCGCACGCATCTCAACGCCGCGAGTCGTACCGCAGTCGTCCTCGACCACCACAAGATCCTGCGTCACGTCAACGAGACGACGGGTGAGGTAGCCAGAGTTTGCTGTCTTCAACGCCGTATCAGCCAAACCCTTACGAGCACCGTGGGTTGAAATGAAGTACTGCAGAACGTTGAGGCCTTCACGGAAGTTCGCTGTAATCGGCGTTTCAATAATGGAGCCGTCTGGCTTAGCCATCAAACCGCGCATACCGGCGAGCTGTCGAATCTGAGCTGCGGAACCACGAGCACCAGAGTCAGCCATCATGTAAACGCTGTTAAAGGACTCCTGAGAAACCTTCTTGCCGTGACGGTCGATAGTGGGCTCCGTGGAGAGCTCTTGCATCATCACCTTGCCGACCTGGTCCGATGTACGACCCCAAATGTCCACCACCTTGTTGTAGCGTTCACCTTGCGTCACAAGACCTGACGTGTACTGCGCTTCGATTTCCTTAACTTCCTGTTCGGCGGCGCGGACGAGCTGCTCCTTCTGCACAGGAACCTTCATGTCGCCCACACAGATAGAGATGCCTGCACGTGTCGACAGACGGTAGCCGTTGTCCTTGAGTTTGTCAGCGAAAATCACCGTTGCGCGCAGACCGCAAAGACGGAAGCAGCGGTTGATCAGCTTGGCAATTTCCTTCTTCTTCAAGGTAATGTTGAGCTCCTTGAAGCTCATGCCTTCCGGAAGAATTTCGGAAAGGAGCGCACGACCGACAGTCGTTTCGTAACGAACGATCTTCGGCGTCTTCTCACCGGTTTCACGGTTGAGCGAATACTCTTTGATACGAACCGTGCAACGCGTCTGCAGTTCGACAACGCCACTGTCCCAAGCACGCTGAACCTCAGGAATGTCTGCAAAAAACATGCCTTCGCCACGGCCATTGATCTTCTCACGCGTAGCGTAATAAAGACCCAGCACCATGTCCTGTGACGGCACAATCGACGGATCGCCGTTAGCCGGGAAGAGCACGTTGTTCGAGGACATCATCAGTCCGCGGGCTTCGAGCTGCGCCTCCAGCGAAAGCGGGACGTGAATAGCCATCTGGTCACCGTCGAAGTCGGCATTAAATGCCGCGCAGACGAGCGGATGCAGCTGCATGGCCTTGCCGCCAATTAGCTTCGGTTCAAATGCCTGAATACCGAGACGGTGAAGCGTCGGAGCACGGTTGAGCATTACGGGATGCTCGAAAATCACCTCTTCGAGAATATCCCACACTACCGGTTCCTGGTTTTCCACCATCTTCTTGGCAGCCTTCGGTGTCGGCGCAAGCTGACGCTGAACGAGCTTATTGAAGATGAACGGCTTGAAGAGTTCAAGCGCCATCAACTTCGGCACACCACACTGATGCAGGCGCAGTTCAGGACCAACTGTAATCACAGAACGACCGGAGTAG
>OJSJ01002007.1_pt1 | contig 12155 bp, 9 predicted proteins | sample 1599381 | NCBI WGS metagenome assembly OJSJ01 (sample SAMN04168658, study PRJEB22393) | human gut metagenome | biome: human gut microbiome; feature: stool | host: Homo sapiens | collected 2014-03-24 | reverse complement strand
TATTGTGTTCATCTTTATCCGCAAACTGCTTTGCCACCTTTTTCGGATCTGCAAAAACAGCGGTACCAAATTCCTGTCCCGGCATATAGTTTTTCCGGCTGGTTACATACATGACCATACCGATCACATATACAAAAATCCCCAGAATGATTGCTTTTAAGGAAGTTTCGTTCCAATAATTGGCAAACGGGGCTGCCATCACCTGATCCAGACGGTTTAAAAAATAATTGATATCCTTTCCGGGCTGATAACACACGTTCAAGAGATAACCTCCATAGCCGGAAGCTATGCCACCAATAAGATACATGCCCCAGGACTGTTTCTTCTTTTTCTGAATTGCTCCGGTTCTCTACCTCCTTTGCCCCTGTATGGTTCTTCTCCCTGCTTCCAGGTTCTGTTGTGCCTTCCTGTAATTCTGCTCCCTTCTTCTGCGTATCTTTTCCTGCTCCTGTCTGGCACGTTCCCTGTGTACCGGGTCATAGCTTTCCCTATATAAATCTTCCCCCGAAGTTTTTCTAAGAAAACGGTCCTCCAGGTCTAAAATTGCATACTCCTTCTTCTTTTCCAATCCTGCAAAAATCGTCTTATGGTCATTAATCCAGCTAATTTCCGATTTATCCAGCCAGATAAATTCATTCTTACGGTACGGAATCCTGGTTTTGATATGATGCTCTGTTTCTTCATATACCAGCTTCTGGTCTATGGTAATGGCATTCACACCTGGATTGTTCCGTTTCTCCTTTTGGATACGCCGAATGACCTGCATCTTTTCTTCTGTTTCCTGGCTGCTTCCAGTGCTGCGTCTTTTGGCTTCCTCTTCCCCAAACAACTGTTTCCACTGCTGGGAATCTACCAATTCTTCAACCTGTTCCGGTGTCCTGGTCAGTGTCACCGTACCTTCCTTCCCTTTTTCCAAAATCCCCTGTTCTTCCATGTAGCAGATAATCGGCCAGATCTGAAGCCAGGTCATATTCAGACGGGAACGGACATCACTGATCTTCTCCACCTGGTTTTTCGCCAGCTCCCGCGCAACCAGTTCACACTCCTTCGGCTCCGGCAGGGCAGGCTTTTTTACTTCTTCTACCAACTGCTCTACCTTATCCGGCTCTGCATTTTCATAGTATTCATCTAACGTCCCAATATTGGAATGTTCAATTTTTGCCATCATGGACTGAATACGGGGCGCTGCCTGGGAATGGAACAAAATTTCACTCATACCGTCCTTCTCATTTAAATCCGGCAAAATGGAATATAAAATCCCATACTTATTTGCCAGGGCTTTTACCCGCTCCAGGTCTTTTGTTTCAAAACGGAAAACCTGTAAATCGCCTCCCATTTTCAGGAGCTTTTGTACAGAAGTTTTCCCTGACAGTTTTTCCTGATCCAGAACTTTTTTAAATACCGCACAAATATCTTTTACAAACTGCCAGCCTGTATTTCCCATTTTCAGAATGATTTCTGCGCCTTCAAAGGAAACTTTAATAATCTGCGCCGCATCTTGTATTTCACTCATGCTCTCCCTCCTATCCCATTGCCCTGTCCTTTTTTACTGGAACAGCCGCCTTTATTTTTCCTTCTGTAAGCATGGCTTCCAGGTCATACTGGATATTTTCCTGTTTTAAGAGAGTCTCCAGCATGTGGTTTGCTTTTTCCTTTTCATAGGTCATATACTGAAGCTGAAAAATATAATTCTCAATCTGCAAAATATTTTCCGGAACCTGAAAAAACGGTTCAAGGTAATGATAAAGAATACGCTCTTTTTCTTCCTTTCCTGCATGAGGCGCCTGTAACTGCAAAATAATTTTTTCTACCTCTTCCATAGACTCCTTATGAAAAGCAATACGGTACAAATCCTGTTTCTGCTCCCTGGTAAGAAAGGGCTGTTCCTTTTCGGCAGTTTCCAAAAGGGAAAATGTTTTTACCACATGTTCAAGTTCTGCCATTTACACACCCGCCTTCCGTTTCCGCATCAAAAGGATAATTTCCCGCATTTTTTTCATTCTCTCTGGTGAAGGGCTGTTCTCCATCACCTGAAGAATTTCTGCATCTGCCAGCCCACTTTCTACGCACTGGCGGATTTCTTCCAACTGTTCTGCGGACAGGTTATATTCCAGAATTTTCTCCACAACACTTTTGGGTACTTTTTTCCCAAGCATGGCAATCCCAAGCAGCCGGTGCTTACTTTTTTGTAGCCCTTCCGCTGTTTGTATGCTTTTTTCTTCCAATACCACTTTTGTTTCCCTGGAAGCAGCTTCTGTTTTTTCCCTGTATTTTTCTGCTTCTTTTTTCAGATCCTGAATTTCCTGCTCTTTCTTTGCCAGCTTTTCTTTTAATTCCTGTATGTTTTTATCTTTATATTGCAGGTTCTCATACAGGTCTTTAATCTCCTGGTTTTTCTCTTCAACAACATGCTCCTTTACCAGAGAAGACAAGGCTGTAAAACGGTCATTGCTTTCCCGAAACTGCTGAATGGATTGTTCCATGATCCCCATAAGATTTTTCATATAAGAACGCATTTCTTCATCTTTCGGAACTTCTTTTTTTGCCTTTGACTCTTCCAGTTGTATCCGCATGGTCCGCATACGGCTGGCCGGCAGTTCATTTCCGGCATAGGTTTTCACCTCTTCCAGATCCAGCCCGTTTTTTAAGCCCTCTACGATTTCCCGTACCTGGAACTGGTTATAATTTCCTTCACATAAAAAGTCGATTTCCCCAATCCCTTCCTAAGCCCTATGATGATTGCTTTCATCACCGGGGCTTCCTGGTTACTCTTAACTACCTTCTGGATATCCGAAACAGGAAGACCAAAATCCAGCCCCATAGAAACTGCGTCCATCTGTTCTTCTTTTAAAACTTTCCGGCATTCTTCCAGATACCTTCCGACATCCGTTTACCTAACGCTACATAATCATTATAGGTAAATTTTGAAATATCAATCACCTCACAGGTGTCGTCAATACCCAGTTCTTTAAAGTCAATCACGGTCTCCATCTTTGTATCACCATCGAGGTCATATTCAATATGATCGAAGAAACCATTGTTGTCACGGTCACTATAAAGTACAGTAGCAAAGCGCTTCGGGTCACGGAAGTCCATCCACATACGATCCCATCCCTGGAAGTATTCCGCATTCTGGTCGATACGCCAAACACCTGTTTCCGCCCCATACAAGTGCAGGCGACCGTCAAAATGACTGATATAGAGTTGAGCATTACCCGAATTATCCATGTCCCACTCACCTCGGTCACCAGCGGCATCACTCTGTTTATTATTATCTATTCCCCCTTTATTCCATCCTACTTTAAACGGATCCTTAGGATCATAAAACTCTACACGTTCCCAACGGCTGCAATCGTCATCTTCATCATATACAAAGTTTATACGGTTCCATTTGCCACGCTGGAAGATGAGTTCCTGTGCACTGTCGTGGTCGGGATAAATCAGTTCCGTCAACTGGCGATAGCGAGGATCCATAAAGAACTTATCAGCCTCCGGCATTCCACGCAGGTTTTTAATGGGGTGAACCTGATCCATATAATCGAATCCTTCTCCCTGGAAACCAATCGTGAAATCAAAGTCAAACTCATTACCGGTAGTATTATCATTATCAATGTCTACAGCAAGCGAAACCCAGTCTACGCGTCCTTCTACCTGACGGTTCACATAACTATTAGAGGAGGCATTCGGATCATGAATTTTCGGAGAATCTAATAAACGGATAGCCATTTCTGTCCTATTATCCTTATCCGGATCATAGAACAGGAAAGGGTTCTCCCAATTCAAGCGCAAATCCTTCATATCATACGTAGAAGTATGTATCTTCATGAAAGCAGACTGACCACTATAGTCCTCATAGAAATCGGACAAACCGCTACGATCCCAACATTGAAGAGTAAAGTTATTCCAATTAATATAATTGAAAACATTATCATGATCTAAATCGAGCATAATCATGTAATGCCCGTTGGGCCATACTTCTCCCGTACGTTCTTTCGGATACTCTACAACAATCTGCATGTCCGCCTTCCCGTCTCCATCCGTATCCACCCAGTCGATAATCAAGTCGCCCTGACCTCCATAAATGCCATCTTTGTTGCGGTCAATCAACAGGCAATCATTCACCATATCACCTTCCAGGTCCCCTTCTTTCATATTGCCGTCATCATCCAGCCACAAGATGGGTATATCGTTGTGGGTGACAGACTTAATAGCATCCGGTTTCCCGTCTCTATTCAGGTCCAGATACTCCGGTTTATAGCCGGAGGGCGGAGGCGGCAAGCGTAGAGGCATCAATTGGGTACGTAGGTTCCAATAGTTCTTCTTTGTCTCTTGTGCCCAGCTTTTCCCGGCTACTCCTACCCAAAGGAACAGAACGGCACAAGCTATTTTAAATAAATCTCTTTTGTTTTTCATGATATTCCCTTATTACCAGTTATCTGTTCTGAATGAAGATGCCGGAAGACCGGACATATTATAAAGGCAACCCTTTATATAATCCTTAAAAGCATAACGCACCGCGACAGGTTGTTCCACTTCCGGGCTTGAGACAATAACCGTTTGCGCATCTTTACCAAAACGTGCATGGGCGGGATGAAATACTCTATCCTCGCCGGCTACTTCAAAACCATTCAAGGGTTGCCGATAAGTAGTCAGCCCTTTGCCCATTTCATCAAACGACAAGATAATCTTGTTGCCCTCCGTCTGCATAGATTTATACAACGGCCCTGTTACCGGAAAGCCCTTCTTACCATAAGTACGCCCCAAGGCCAGATAAGCAAACCGATTGCCCACCGTTTCTTTCTCCATAGGGTGGATAGTGCGGTCATCGCCAACATCCGTCAGCACAACCATACCCGAAGAAGGAATAAGATGAAGGCATTTCACTTGTGCTTCACGCAGGTAAGCCGAATTCTTGCCTTTCCCCTCTCCTTTATTATAATTGAACGGAGCAATCTGGGCATAGTAGAAGGGGAATTCCCCTATTCCCCATTGTTTGCGCCAGTCGCTCACCAATGAGGGAAACAACTGCGTATATAAATCAGGTGCGTCCACATTTGCTTCCCCCTGATACCATAAACATCCCCGAATGCCATATCCGACCACAGGACTCAACATTCCATTATAAAGAATAGAAGCATTATGCACATCCGGCAAGTCTTTGTAAGGCGCCACACCTTCTTTACTCATCCAGGCTTCCACCCGTGAGCCTCCATAACTGGCATGGATAATGCCTACGGGAATACCCAACACCTGATTTAGTTTACGTGCAAAAAAGTATCCCGCAGCCGAAAACTCGGGAACTGTCTCCGATGAAGCTTCCTGCCACCCACCTTTACAATCAGTCAACGGTTCTGAGGTCATTTTGCTTCCTACTGTAAACATACGTATTCCGGGATTTCCTGAAGTCACAATCACATCCAACGAGCCTATCACCGGATCACTGTAACGACCGCCTACACGCATATCCATATTAGACTGACCGGAACAGAGCCAGACCTCACCAATCAATACATCATTAATTTGTACCGTCTCGCCGTCACTCACCTCAATGTGGTAGGGACCGCCATACACCAGTGTTTCCACTTTTACTTTCCAGCTACCCGATTCATCAGTCGTTACTGTGTATTTTTTGTTATTCCACGAAGTCCTTATAGTAACCTTCTGCTGTTTCCGGTCACTGTTTCCCCAAATGGCAACTGAACTTTGTTGCTGCAACACCATCCCATCCGAGAAAAAGGACGGTAATGTTATTCGTGCCTGTACCCCGCCCGCCCAAAGCAAGAAAGATACAAACAGGACTATTATAAAGCAGGATCGTTTCATAAGTTATTCTCTTACGGGCATCTTAAACGTCAGTGGAGTCTCTTTCCTGAGCATGCGGGCAGCCTCACCTGTCAACCACAGATAATGGTCGGAAGGCTGTCCGTCCATATCAATAAACTTAGCCACATCACTAATCGGATGGTCTCCCGTACATTTAAATATGGCAGTTCCCTCATCCACTTCATCAAACATGGCCACATAAATCATCTCGGCGCCCGCCAACATTGCAGTAGAAAGCTGTTGCCAATAGAAGCGTCCTCCCTGACGGGGAATACTACCAACAGGCTTCACGTCATCCGGGAATTCCAGTTTGCTAAGATTGTGCCAACTGAATCCGGGAGTTACGGCAGGAACATAATCTACGCCATTCTCCTTACACCAGCGGATATCTTCAATCACCAAGTCACGGAAGCGGTCCATGTCGTTATGCAACAAAGGAGAAAAACGCTGGACAGTCCATGGCAGAACTATATCCGCTTTCTTAATCACTGTATGCAGATAGGGATCATTGATACAATCAGCCTCCAGATTACGCCAGAAAGTAGGAACACCCAACATCACCGTGCAACCACCATAAACAGGGTCATTCTGCAAGAAGTCAATCAAACGGTCTAAACCGATGTTTCTGATATTATAAGGGCGGTCGGGAAAACCAACTCCCCATATAGCTATCACGGGCTTTCCATTATGATGCAGATAAGTCTTTTTCCCCGCCTGATTCGTTACCTTCTGATTGTCTACCAGCTTTTTCCAGTCTTCCATAATCAGGGAGCAATCTTCACCTGACTTTTTCAACCCGGACAAATCATACATGACAGCTATGGCGCGGTCATACTTTGAAGCCGCTTCCAAGGCATTCGCTAAAATACGGTTCGGTACCGAGCTTTGCTGGTCTCCACGAGTGTAGCTAAAAAAGCGTTGCACAAATACTCCATCTACGCCATACTCCTTCATCCACTTGAAGTGCAGGTCGACAGTAGACTTGTCCGCTGAACTGAATACACGTGCCTTTCTTCCATCGGCATGCCGGAAAGACGTCTCATAGGTCTTTTCATATTCACTCACATCGGGCCATGCGTCGATAGTGCAATGTTTCTCATCAAATAGCTTTCCGGTCCCATAATGGCCATAGCCTTGATTGGTTCCATCCTGCGGGCCGCGAAACCAACCTTGGTATCCTGCCATAATCAATCCTTTGTAACTTGGATAAGAAGTTTCCTGAGAATGTTTGGGACCGGCATAAGTCAACATGCTCATGCCGAGGATGCCCAAAGTAACGAATAACTTATTCTTCATAATTCACTTTAATATATCTGTTATTAAAAAAACGTTCTACCTATCTCTTTAATCAATCTGTGGGGCCATCCATCAGTAAATCATGCTCCTTTTTCTTTGTATTCCCGTTCTGCGTATCCGCTTTGTCCACCTCAATACCCATTACCTTGAACAGGGATTTCCAGAAAGCACTTGTTTCCTTCGTCCACAAGCGATAGTCGATAACGGAAAGAACCATATTTACATTTCCGAAAGCGTATGTGGCGAGGGCCGCTCCTTCCGGTTTCTTCAAGGCTTCGTACAGAACCACCTGTGCACACTTCCAGTGTTCGGGCGTGTTGTTGAACAAAGTCCAGTCCGTACGTGAGGCACTGAACACGGTGTTTCCTTTTTCTATCAGTTCTCCGGTCATGCCATGTTTCAGGATATAGCGGTCGCCGTCCATTTCACCGAAATAGAGGTCGGGGAGTTCAAAGTAGCTTCCCCAAGCGGTATTCTTATTGGTTTCGAGGGCGGATGCACGACGGTCTGTCAGCTTCACATCTTCCGGCAACCATTTACAGAAGGCATCACTCAACTTACTGCCGGAACTCAAGGCAAGCAGCATACCGCCCTTTTTCTGCCATTTCTTCAGCACGGGCTGAAGCTTCTGCAAGTCTTCCGCCGTCACGTTTTCGACATCAATAATCCAGAGATTGGCTTTTTGGGGAGTATCGATCAGGGATACACCAACTTTCGCAAGGAAATCAAGCAGTTCCGGCCGGACGGTGCCAAGCATATAGGCAGCCTTGTAGAGCGGCAGGGGCATTTCGGGCTTTGCCGGATGCTTCACTTCTTTGTAAGGTGCCCATGTGCCGCCTTTCAATGCAGCCTGCAAGGCTTTGAACATAGGCAACGGTTTGTATAGAGGAAGTTGTGGGTCGAGCCCCGGATTGAAAGTGGTGACGTAGGGCGGCACGCGCTCATACTGATAGCCCGGCTTGCCTTCTTCGTAGAGTTTTCCGGCAAAGACGCCGTCCGTCATGTCTGGCAGGCGGTTGAAGTCATGGTAGCCCAGGTTCATGTGTTCCAGTCCGAACCAGCAGACTTCCGAAGGTGAGTAATAAGAAAGGTATGGAAGGGCCATCTGCTTCACATTCTGATATACATCTATTGCCAAGGCTTCGCTGCGGCCTTCGTAAGACAAGAAAGCCCGTTCGCCGATAAAGGGGTAGAGCTGGATGGGGCGTCCGTAGTAGGTGGCGCCCGACTCGCCGACAATCAGGGGTTTATTCAGGTCCTTGGGCAGGTCTTCCAGTTTCAGGCCATGCGAGAAGTGCTTGCTCCACACGGGCAGGCGTCCGTCCATATCGCGGTCGCCGTCCAATGTGATAAAGTCACGGGTGGAATCGATTTTTTTGGCACTCAACGTCAGTTCCACTAACTTGTCATCCCAAACGGCGGCCACTTCTTTCGTCGGCTTGTTGAGCAAGGCGATGGCGAAGGTTTCATTTCCGGCACTCCAACCGATGACGGAAGGATGGTTCCGGTCGCGCAGAATCAGTCTTTTCAGATGCTCGTGCGAACGCTGCCAGGTGAGGTCTTCTTCAAAGTTCAGGCGGATGGAGCTGCCGAACAAGGCGGTTTCATCCAATACCATCAGACCCATTTCGTCTGCCAGGTCGTAGTACACCCGCGGCCAGGGCTGTGCATGTGGACGGACGGCATTGCCTCCGAAGTCCTTTATCATCTGATACCACGCATACGCAAAACGCCGCGAACAGATATAGGCACTGAAGGGATGCTGAATATCTCCGAAGCACTGTATCTTCTTGCCGTTCAACTGAAACTCATCGCCCACCAGCTTGAGCTGGCGCCAGCCGAAGCGGGTGGCTTTACAGTCGTACGTCTGCTTCTTGTCGCCGAGGCTTAGTAATAAGGTATATAGGTTGGGGGTATCCGGAGTCCAGTATTTCAAGTTATTGTCCACCTTCTGGCGCACGGTGACGGTCTTGCTTTCGCCTGCGCGGAGGGTTATCGGTTCGGAGGGGATGGTGAGAGCGGTCTCGCCCAGACTCCAGTTTATTTCGGGAGCGGTCAGCACGTCTTTGCCGGCATGGTTCACCCATTCCTTGACTACGCCGTTCAGGGCAATCTTCTTATTCTTGGAAGAGAGATTGGTCAGGGCAATCTCCAAAACCAGTTTATTCCGGTCTACCCAGGGCTGCACGAATACGTCTGTTATCCGCACTTCGGGCACTCCGAACAGATAGACATCCTGCCAGATGCCAATCAAATCATCGGTGTTGGAACCTGTGGGGTAAATGGCACCCATCTTCGTATATACAGGGTGCGATTTATCGAACAACTTGGTGTGGCGTACACCGACCAGCAGTTCATTGTCGGCATCACGGTTTACGTAATCGGAAATATCGGCATTGAAAGGAAGGTGCGAATCGAAGTTATGGCAGACTTCTTTGCCATTCACAAGCAACACGCAGTCTCCGGCAACGGCTTCAAAATGAAGCAAGAGGCGTTTCCCGTTCCAGCCGGCAGGCACGCGGAAGTTCTTACGCAGCCAGCCCATACGGGTGTGCTTCCAATTGTCCGGATAGCTTGGGTAGTAAACGGAGCTGGGCGTGTAGGGATTTCGTGTACCTTCGCCTACGTTGCTGCCTCTTCCCCAGTCGTTCACATTGATGGCGGAAGGTATTTTTATCTTCACCGTTTCCCATTTGTCAGCTTGGGGGGCGGGTAGTTCTGGGGCTATCCCCGTACCGCCTTTCCAGGAAGAAGGAACAGGCACACATTGCAATTCCCAATATCCGTTCAGGCAGACTTCATCACGATAAGGTTTTTCTTGTGGAGTAATCAGCCCTTCAGTCGGTGAAAAGTCACGGGGAAATATTACTTTTTGAGCTTTTGTAATCGCTATCCCAAAGAACAAAAGAAAAATATTTAGTAAAGTAAATTTTAAGAACGCACTATCATTCATAATTATTAGATTATAATTTTATGATGGCAAAGTAAGTCCCATGCACTTAAATTATTACCCCATCTACAATTAATTACATATTAAAATCATCTTAAAAACCACTTTTTAAAGTTTATTAAACCAGATATTGGATGCAATTAAGACAAAATTAAGCGAAAGGTAACACCCCGGACTTACTTTTGCATGTAGTTTATAGCTCTCTAATTTAACTACTAATAAAAACATCATGAAAAAATTATCCTTAAACTGTATGAATGAAAATTCATCATTGCACTTTCCGCTTCTTCTGATAGCACTCCTGCTTTTCTCAATCTCCGCAGAAGCCAAAGTAAAACTCCCCGCCGTGCTTGCCGACAACATGGTGCTGCAACAGCAAACCGACGTCAAACTCTGGGGACAGGCGCAACCCAAAGCCACCCTGATCGTTAAGACCTCCTGGAACAACAAAACGTATAAGGCGACAGCCGACAATCAAGGTAAATGGGAACTAAGCGTCGCCACTCCCCCCGCCGGAGGTCCCTACGAAATAACCTTCAATGACGGCGAACCGCTCACCCTAAGGAATATACTGATAGGTGAAGTATGGTTCTGCTCCGGACAGTCGAACATGGAAATGCCCATGGGCGGCTTCGACCGTCAACCGGCGCAAGGCACCAACGACATCATAGCCAAAGCCAAAGCATCCACTCCCATCCGCATTTATAATACAGACTCCAAAGACGGAAGATGGATACGCCAGTCCAGCAAGACCCCGCAGGAGGATTGCCTGGGAGAATGGCTGGAGAACACTCCGGAAAACGTGTCACATACCAGTGCGGCGGCTTACTACTTCGCCCGGTACATCCAGGAAGTGCTGGACGTTCCGGTCGGCATCATTATCTCCACCCTCGGCGGTTCCAAAGTGGAGGCATGGATGAGCCGGGAAGCCATATCCCCGTTCAAGAGCATCGACCTCTCCATTCTCGACAACGACGAAAAGATAAAGAACCTCACCAATACTCCCTGTGTGCTCTACAACGCCAAGATTGCCCCTTTCCTCAACTTTGCCATCAAGGGCTTCCTCTGGTATCAGGGAGAAAGCAACCGTGACAATGCCGATTTATACAAAGACCTGATGCCTGCCTTCGTCAAAGACCTGCGCAGCAAATGGAACCGAGGTGAGTTTCCGTTCTATTTCGTGGAGATAGCTCCTTTCAATTACGAAGGTGCCGACGGGACTTCCGCCGCCCGCATGCGCGAAGTGCAGTTGCAGAACATGAAGGATATTCCAAACAGCGGCATGGTGACTACCCTGGACATAGGCCATCCCGTCTTCATCCATCCCATGGACAAAGAGACCGTAGGTAACCGCCTGGCACTTTGGGCACTGGCGCAAACGTACGGACGCAAGGGATTCGGCTATGCAACTCCCATCTATAAATCAATGGAAATATCGGGAAACAAGATATATATTAATGTAGAGAACGCGCAACGGGGACTTTGCCCCATGTGGACTTCGCTCGAAGGATTCGAGATAGCCGGTGAAGACAAGGTTTTCTATCCGGCTTTTGCAGAAATAGAAACTAGTACCACCCGCCTAGCGGTATCGAGTGACAAAGTGCCGCACCCGATAGCCGTGCGCTATGCTTACAAGAATTATACGACGGCAAGTGTATTCAATATCTACGGTCTGCCGTTGGCTCCTTTCCGTACCGATAATTGGTAAGAGCTATGAAAAGATAATTCGGGAAATCAAAACGGTAAGAAATTATTCGAAAAAGAAAGGAATGAATAATAAAACGGACTAATATTTTACGCATATTATCACCATTCCTGGAAAAGATATGTTTTTTTATCATTTTGTATGTAGCATCATCACCATTCGCATTAAGCATTTACAACAGCTGACCTATATCTGTAAACTTGTCGGCATAAGCCGTCCGAGTTACCAATATAGGTCAGTAGTTATTAATACCTAATGGATGGAATGTCTATCCTAATATATAAGTGGTATATTATATCACCATCGATATTATAATAAACAATACTTATCTTCTTTATTTACTTCTTATCAGAACCGTAAATCAGTCCCGTCCCCGCCTTG
>OJSJ01002006.1_pt1 | contig 12157 bp, 9 predicted proteins | sample 1599381 | NCBI WGS metagenome assembly OJSJ01 (sample SAMN04168658, study PRJEB22393) | human gut metagenome | biome: human gut microbiome; feature: stool | host: Homo sapiens | collected 2014-03-24 | reverse complement strand
TGTTTTCATGAATATGAAAACAAGAAGATGTAATGGCTGAACTGTAACAAAATTACTGTAAAAAAAAGAAATCTGTATTGAATAAAAGAAAAATGATATTTTCTTTTATTACGGGCAGTGTTAAAATGATAACGAGGACAGGATCCGGGGAAAAGGATCCGAAATAATAACCGTATCTCAGAACGGCAAAATTCATGGGAGGGTTCATCATGAGAATTTTAGTAACCGGCGGCGCAGGATATATCGGAAGCCATACATGCCTGGCACTTCTGGAACAGGGACATGAGGTCGTTGTCTTTGATAATCTTTACAATGCGTCGGAAGAAGCATTAAACCGTGTAAAGAAGCTCACAGGAAAGGATCTGACATTCTACAAGGCAGATATGCTGGATCGTGACGCGATGGAAAAGATCTTTGATGCGGAGAAGATCGACGCAGTGATCCACTTTGCTGGATTAAAGGCTGTTGGCGAATCAGTCGCAAAGCCGTGGGAATACTACCACAACAATATTACCGGTACATTGATCCTTCTCGATGTGATGAGAAAACATGGCGTGAAGAAGATCATCTTCAGTTCCTCCGCTACCGTTTACGGAGATCCGGCTTTTGTGCCGATCACAGAGGAGTGCCCGAAGGGACAGTGTACCAACCCATATGGCTGGACCAAATCCATGCTGGAACAGATCCTTACAGACATCCAGAAGGAAGACCCGGAGTGGAACGTAGTTCTTCTTCGTTACTTCAACCCGATCGGTGCTCATAAGAGCGGAACCATCGGTGAGAATCCAAATGGTATCCCGAACAACCTGATGCCATATATCACACAGGTTGCAGTTGGTAAGCTGAAAGAACTTGGCGTATTCGGAAATGATTATGATACTCCGGACGGAACTGGTGTGAGAGATTACATTCATGTAGTTGACCTTGCGAAAGGACATGTAAAAGCTCTTAAGAAAATCGAAGATAATTCCGGATTAAGTATCTACAACCTTGGTACAGGAAAAGGCTACAGTGTTCTTGATATTGTGAAGAATTTTGAAGCTGCTACAGGTGTTAAAATTCCATATGTGATCAAGCCACGTCGTCCAGGCGATATCGCAACCTGCTATTCCGATGCTTCCAAAGCAGAGAGAGAACTGGGATGGAAAGCCGAAAACGGTATTAAAGAAATGTGCGCAGACTCCTGGAGATGGCAGTCCAATAACCCGAATGGTTATGAAGAATAATTAATTAAATCAACTGAATGCAGGTGCATTTAGCAACTTACCTGCGGAAAATCAATATCCCCCACACATGTAAGGAATGTTCATGCGTGGGGGATGTTTTTAAATTATAATCCTAGTTCTCTTTTCAGATTTTCAGCAGAGATGGATGGTTGATAATCAGGCTCGCCAGCTTCATATCGGCGTAGTGCTTCCAATTCTTCTGGGTCTGGTTCTATTTCTTCAACGTCGGACAAAATAAATGATGCCTGAATTAAGTTCCAGACTTTTTCAGCCTCTTCTTCGCTCATAATTGTAACTGCACCTATAATTCTTTCTTTTACATTAGACATGATACTCACACTCCTTTATATATTTGTCCGCGATTTCCCACATCTATGATATCAACAACGAATCCATTGACATCGAATAGTACTCTGTAATTTCCAACACGAAGTCGATAGCCGGAGATACCTTGTAATTTTTTGATATTTCCCTCTAATGGTAATTTGCTGATAGCAGTAAATAGTCGATACTGTGTTGTTTTATCTTGCTTTCGTAAAAATTTTTCAGCCTTTTTAGAATATGTGATTTGAAACAAAGAAATGCTCCTTTTCCGGGGTTTCCGGGATATTTAGAATTTTTATCTTTGGTAGAAGCAGATATGTTTCGGCTTGTTTTTAATATAGCATATAAAAATATTGGAAGCAACTCTAATGTAGGATTGGCGATGTGATTTTTTTCGGCTATAATAGATAAAAGAAAGGAGAGGACGCATATGAAAGTAGCAGCAATTCAGATGCCCACAGTAAAAGATAAAATACAAAATATCCGTACTGCCGGCACTTATATAGAAAAAATAAAGGCAGAAAATCCGGACTTTGTAATCCTTCCGGAGATGTTCTGCTGTCCGTATCAGACCGAAAACTTCCCAGTTTATGCAGAAAAAGAAGGTGGCCCATCCTGGCAGGCAATGTCTGATTGTGCCAGAAAGTATCATATTTATCTGATCGCAGGTTCCATGCCGGAAGCAGATGATGTGGGAAAGGTTTACAACACTTCTTATATTTTTGACAGAGATGGAAAACAGATTGGCAAGCACAGAAAAGCTCATCTCTTTGATATCAATGTAAAAAATGGCCAGTACTTCAAGGAATCCGATACTCTGACTTCGGGAGATCATGCCACAGTATTTGATACTGAATTTGGGAAAATGGGTGTCATGATCTGCTACGACATCCGCTTCCCGGAGTTTGCCCGCACAATGGCACTGGACGGTGCAAGGATGATTTTCGTCCCTGCAGCATTTAATATGACCACAGGTCCGGCACACTGGGAACTGACTTTTCGTGCAAGAGCCCTTGACAATCAGATCTACATGCTTGGATGTGCTCCTGCCAGAGATACACAGGCAGGATATATTTCCTGGGGACATTCTATTGTAACAGATCCATGGGGTCAGGTTATGAAACAGTTGGATGAGAAAGAGGGCATTTTAATAGAAGAAATAGATTTGGACCGGGAAGACCAGATCAGAGAGCAGCTTCCATTATTAAAACACCGCAAATCTGAAATGTACTATTTATAGGAGAACACATTTTTTCGCAGACTGACCATAGATCAAACATATTTATCAGATATAGTAATACCATCAACAAAAACAAAAGAAACAGAGAAAATTCAAAATAGAAAGAACAGAGAGGCATATATATGGAAATGACAGAAACAACAAAGAGAACAACAAAAGTATGGGCACACAGGGGTGCCAGCGGATACAGACCGGAGAACACTCTGGAAGCATTTGAACTTGCCATCAGACAGGGCGCAGACGGAATCGAAATGGATGTACATACTTCCGCAGACGGCGAACTCATCGTTATGCACGACGAAAACGTAGACCGTGTCACAGACGGAACCGGACTGATCAAAGATATGACACTGGCTCAATTGAAAGAATTAAAAGTCAGCACACCCGCAGAACCATCGGGAATTTATCACATTCCAACTCTGGCAGAAGTACTGGAGCTCATGCGCACCACAGATATGATGATAAACATTGAACTAAAGAACAGCATCTGCTTCTATCCGGGAATGGAAGAGAAGATTCTGAAACTGGTAAAAGAAATGAACATGGAAGACCAGCTGATCTATTCCTCCTTTAACCATTACAGCCTGTTACAGTTAAAACAGCTGAATGACCATGTACAGACCGGAATCCTTTTCAGTGACGGATGGGTAAATCCAGCCATGTACGCCAAAAATCTCGGAATCAACGCCGTACACCCTGCAGTTTATCACCTGAAATACCCACAGTTCATAGAAGAAGTCAAACGTGCCGGACTGAAAATGCACGTATGGACTGCCAACAAACCAGAACACATCCAGCTGGTAAAAGACGCAGGTGCAGAAGCAGTCATTACCAATTATCCGGACAGAGCGATTGAGATTATAGAGAAATAAAAAATTCCTGCCTGTTCATATGAAACTGTCATATGTTCAGGCAGGATTCTTTCTTGTATCATTATATAGATATTGTGGATTTTCAGAGTTTTCTGCTGCTATTTGAAAACCATTTCAGAAATTATTTCTGCAGTTTCTTAGCATGCTCAGATTTCGGCTCACAGGTAAGTTCAACACCCAGTTTACGGAACTCCAGGATATCCACCTGAGACAGAAGTACGGAAGTATGAACCTGGCAGCCTTTTAATTTCGGAATCTGCTGCAGGGCTAGCTTCGCATCTTTATTATCTGCGGCACTGATGGAAAGCGCGATCAGAGTTTCATCAGAGTGAAGTCTTGGATTTTTGCTTCCAAGGTATTCTGTCTTGAGCGCCTGAATTGGTTTTAATGCTTCCGGAGAGATAACATGTTTGTCATGCTCAATTCCTGCTAGTTCTTTCAGTGCATTCAGAAGCAGTGCTGAAGATGCACCAAGAAGTTCAGAGGTCTTACCTGTAACAATACGTCCGTCAGGAAGTTCCATGGCAGCAGCAGGTGCACCTGTTTCTTCTTCACGTTTCAGCGCTGCAGGAACCACCTTGCGTTCTTCGATGGTCACATGAGCCTGTTTCAGCAGAAGCTCAATCTTATAAACTTCTTCTTCGCGGCCTGTTCCGCGAACCAGAGCTTCCATGCTCTTATAATATCTGCGGATGATCTCCTGACGTGCAGCTTCCTTGCAGACTTCATCATCAACGATGCAGTTACCGGCCATATTAACGCCCATATCTGTGGGAGATTTGTAAGGGCACTCGCCCATGATCTTTTCAAACATAGCCTGAAGAACAGGGAAAACTTCAACGTCACGGTTGTAGTTAATAGTAGTCTCACCATATGCTTCCAGATGGAACGGGTCGATCATGTTCACATCATTTAAGTCAGCAGTAGCTGCTTCATATGCCAGATTTACCGGATGCTTCAGCGGGATATTCCAGATTGGGAAAGTTTCAAATTTGGCATATCCTGCCTTGACACCGCGCTTGTATTCATGGTAAAGCTGAGAAAGGCAGGTGGCCATTTTTCCGCTTCCGGGTCCTGGAGCAGTGATGACAACCAGTGGTCTTGTTGTTTCGATATAATCGTTCTTGCCATATCCCTCATCACTTACAATAAAGGAAGTATTATTCGGATAACCCGGGATCAGATAAAGCACGTATACTTTGATTCCAAGCTTCTCCAGACGTTTCTTAAACGCATCTGCGCTTTCCTGTCCGGAATACTGGGTGATGCAGACACTTCCTACATAAAGTCCGCGCTCTGTAAAGACTTCCATAAGGCGGAGTACATCTTCATCATAAGTGATACCCAGGTCACCTCTGACTTTATTTTTATCAATATCAGCAGCGCTGATTACAATAACGATCTCTGCCTGATCAGAAAGCTGCATCAGCATACGCAGTTTGCTGTCCGGCTCAAATCCCGGAAGAACTCTGGAAGCATGGTAGTCATCAAAAAGCTTGCCGCCAAATTCCAGATAAAGTTTGTTTCCAAACTGGTTAATACGTTCCCGAATATGTTCGGACTGCATTTTCAGATACTTGTCGTTGTCAAATCCTATCTTCATTTGTTCATTTCCTTTCCTCATCACATTTTTAGTACTGCTCATTTAGAATATCCCGGGACATACAGCGCAAATTTATGCGGTCAGCATAAATTCTGTGTATTGCGGAGTGCATTACTGGGAACGAAGTGAGCAGTAATCAGTTTGTCAATAGTATACTACAAATAAAGCCATTTGTAACAGGTGAATTTGTAAAACTTCATATAAATTTTATAGGGTTTATAGAAAGATATGCACAACCGGACACAATTTTCACAATCTCGCAGTTGATTTATACCCGAATTCTCTTTATAATAAGAACGATAACGTTTAGGAGGAATGAAATGGATAATCATATGGATAACAATCCGAATGGCAATCGTCCTGATAATAATAAAGGTCCGGGCAGACAGGACCCGAACAAGAATCATCAGTCGATACTGGCCTTTCTGGTATGCCTCCTGGTAACTCTGGTATGTTTCGCCATGTTTACCAATATGCTCAAGGATAATTCGAGTGAGATCACTTATGATAAATTTATTGAGATGGTAGATGATGGAGATGTGAAAGAGGTTACGCTTCAGTCAAATACACTGACGATCACGCCGAAACATCAGTCATCAGGATTTTCAGAAGAAGTTTATTATGCCAATCAGATGGAGTCAGTAGATAAGCTGACGGAGAGACTTGAGGGAACAGGAATCAAGTTTGAGTATAAGAAGCCGGATGCAGCAGGGGAAATTATTTCTATGCTGGTCAGTGTGCTTCTGCCAACGATTCTGCTCTTTGTACTTCTGACGGTATTTATGCGCCGCATGAATAAGGGCGGTGGAATGATGGGCGTTGGAAAGAGCCGCGCCAAAGCCTACATTCAGAAAGATACAGGAATTACTTTCAGGGATGTGGCAGGGCAGGATGAGGCCAAGGAATCACTGCAGGAGGTGGTGGATTTCCTGCATAATCCCGGCAAGTATACCACCATCGGAGCGAAGCTGCCGAAAGGAGCTTTGCTTGTAGGACCTCCGGGAACCGGTAAAACACTTCTGGCAAAGGCAGTAGCAGGAGAGGCACATGTGCCGTTTTTCTCTCTGTCAGGTTCTGAGTTTGTGGAGATGTTTGTAGGTGTGGGTGCATCACGTGTCCGCGATCTCTTTGAGGAAGCAAAGAAGAATGCACCATGTATCATTTTTATTGATGAGATTGATGCAATCGGAAAGAGCCGAGATTCTCATTATGGCGGCGGCAATGATGAGCGCGAGCAGACCCTGAACCAGCTTCTTGCGGAAATGGACGGATTTGACACTTCAAAGGGACTTCTGATCCTGGCTGCTACTAACCGTCCGGAGGTTCTTGATCCGGCACTTCTTCGTCCGGGACGTTTTGACAGACGTGTCATTGTGGACAGACCGGATCTGAAGGGAAGAATCGAGATCCTGAAGGTTCATGCAAGAAATGTATATCTGGATGAGACTGTTGATTTTGAGAACATTGCACTTGCAACTTCCGGGGCAGTGGGTTCGGATCTGGCTAATATGATCAACGAGGCTGCTATCCTTGCTGTTAAGAGTGGACGCAGTGCAGTATCCCAGAAAGATCTTCTCGAAGCTGTTGAAGTAGTTCTGGTAGGTAAAGAGAAGAAGGACAGGATCCTCAGTGCACAGGAGCGCAGGATCGTATCCTATCATGAGGTAGGACATGCACTGGTAAGCGCCCTGCAGAAAGATGCAGAGCCTGTACAGAAGATTACTATTGTGCCGAGAACAATGGGGGCACTTGGTTATGTAATGCAGGTACCCGAGGAGGAGAAATATCTCAATACAAAGAAGGAACTGGAAGCAATGCTTGTGGGATATCTTGGCGGACGCGCAGCAGAGGAACTGGTATTTGATACTGTCACAACCGGGGCAGCCAATGATATTGAGCAGGCTACCAAGGTGGCAAGAGCCATGATCACACAGTACGGTATGTCCGACAAGTTCGGACTTATGGGTCTGGCTACACAGGAGAATCAGTATCTCAGCGGAAGAACAGTGTTAAACTGTGGCGATGACACTGCCACAGAGGTTGACCATGAGGTAATGGTACTTCTCCATAATTCTTATGAGGAAGCCAAGAGACTGATCGGCAGCCACAGAGAAGCACTTGATAAGATTGCTGCTTACCTGATCCGCAGGGAAACCATTACAGGTAAGGAATTTATGAAGATTTTCCATGCGGCAGAGCGTGGAATCGAGATTCCGGAAAATCTGGATGATCTGGTAATTCCAGAGGAAAAACAGAATACAGTAACGCTGGATAAGCCAGAGATTCAGTGATACAATAACAGAGTCGGAAATGAAATAATTTCCGGCTCTGTTTTCGTATCACAGGAAATTACGCTGTAATATCTCATGGATACGAAAAGCGTTCAGGGCAGGATTTTTTGTATAGAGGAGAGTTTATGTTTCAGATAGAAGAAGAACTGAAAAAACTTCCGGGTAAGCCGGGGGTTTATATTATGCATGGGGAGAAGGACGAGATCATCTATGTTGGAAAAGCCGTCAGTCTGAAAAACAGGGTGCGTCAATATTTCCAGAGCAGCAGAAATAAGGGCGCAAAGATTGAACAGATGGTTACCCATATCACCAGATTTGAGTATATTATCACAGATTCGGAACTGGAAGCCCTTGTGCTTGAGTGTAATCTGATCAAGGAGCACAGACCGAAATATAATACCATGCTCAAAGATGATAAGAGTTATCCGTTTATCAAAGTCACAGTAAATGAGGAATATCCCAGAGTCCTTTTTGCCAGAAGAATGAAGAAAGACAAGGCGAAATATTTCGGACCATATACAAGTGCCGGGGCTGTAAAAGATGTGATCGAGCTTGTGCGAAAACTTTATAAGGTGCGATCCTGTAATCGGGTACTGCCAAGAGATTGTGGGAAGGACCGTCCATGTCTGTACTATCACATGAAACAATGCAGTGCGCCATGCCAGGGCTATGTGAGTTCAGAAGAATATAAGAAAAATATCGCAGAACTGCTGAAATTTCTCAATGGAGACTTTAAGGATACGATTGATATGCTTACCGACAAAATGATGGCAGCTTCCGAAGAAATGCGTTTCGAGGATGCCATGGAATACCGGGATCTGATCCGCAGTATCCAGAAGATTGGAGAACGCCAGAAAATTACAGGTTACGGAGAGGAAGATAAGGATATCATCGCAGTTGCCATGGATGAAAGCCTTGATCTGCGGGAGCAGGATGCTGTTGTACAGGTATTCTTTGTCCGGGGAGGCAAACTGATCGGGCGGGAGCATTTCTATCTGCGTGTGGCGCGTGGCGATACAAAGGCTCAGGTATTATCCAGCTTTATGAAGCAATTTTATGCCGGAACTCCGTTTATCCCACGTGAGATCATGCTGCAAAAAGAAATCGAAGATGCCAAGATCATAGAGGAATGGCTTACAGATCGAAGAAAGCAGCGAGTCTATATCAGGGTACCGAAGAAAGGTACGAAAGAGAAGCTGGTAGAGCTGGCAGAAGAGAATGCAAAAATGGTTCTGGATAAAGACAGAGAGCGTATCAAACGTGAAGAAGGAAGAACCATCGGAGCAGTTCATGAAGTGGAAGAGTGGCTTGGACTGTCGGGAATCAGGCGTATGGAGGCTTATGATATTTCCAATATCAGTGGTTTTGAATCTGTAGGTTCCATGGTTGTCTATGAGAAAGGAAAGCCAAAGCGCAGTGATTACCGCAAATTTAAGATAAAGTGGGTGCAGGGACCGAACGACTATGCAAGTATGGAAGAAGTACTTACCAGACGATTTACTCATGAGGGAAAAGATGAGTTTGACAGCTTTTCTATTATGCCGGATCTGATCCTGATGGATGGTGGAAGAGGGCAGGTGAATATTGCGTTAAAAGTCCTGGAAATTCTGGGAATAGAGATTCCTGTCTGTGGTATGGTCAAGGATGACCATCACAGAACCAGAGGACTGTATTACAATAATCTTGAAATTCCCATTGATACAGACAGTGAAGGCTTCCGCCTGATCACCAGAATCCAGGATGAGGCGCACCGTTTTGCCATTGAATTTCACCGATCTCTGAGAAGTAAAGAACAGGTGCATTCCCTGTTGGATGATATCCCTGGTATCGGTGAAACCAGGCGGAAAGCATTGATGCGGAAATTTAAGTCTGTTGAGAATATCAGAGATGCATCATTGAAAGAACTTGCGGAGACAGAAAGCATGAATGCAGGAAGTGCACAGAAAGTCTATGAATTTTTTCATGGAGCTGGTGAGAAAAAAATATAAAATATGTAAAAATATTTCTGGGTTCTTCTACATATTACCCAAAGACTCTCGCTTTTTGTAATTGAAGTTGTATATAGTGATGTGATATAATAAAAAAGACGTGAAATTTACTATGAAAGTTTCGGACGACAGCTATAAATGAGTTATGTCTGTATGAGCAGGTTTTGAGATAGCGGACAGACCGGGCTTTCAGATTTTGAACTGAAAAGGAGAAATAAATGAAGGGTGTACAGTTGACAAAATTAGTTCAGGAACTGGGACTTCACAACCTGACTCCTGAAATTGATCTGTCTGAGATTGTGATCAAGACAGCGGAGATCAACAGACCGGCATTGCAGCTGACAGGATATCTGGAGCATTTTGCAAATGAACGGGTACAGATCATCGGATATGTAGAGTATACTTATCTGATGCAGCTCAGTGATGAGGAACGGAAATTTAAATATGAAAGATTTATTTCTAGCAAGATTCCCTGTGTAATTTTCAGTACAATGACAAGACCATCACAGGATATGATCGATCTGGCAGTTAAATATAATGTTCCGACTTTCGTGACAGAGCGTACAACTTCCAGCTTTATGGCTGAAATTATCCGCTGGTTAGGTGTACAGCTTGCACCATGTATTTCCATCCATGGTGTGCTTGTGGATGTATATGGTGAAGGTGTCCTGATCACAGGTGAGAGCGGAATTGGCAAGAGTGAGGCTGCGCTGGAACTGATCAAACGAGGACATCGTCTTGTCAGTGATGATGTTGTAGAACTTCGTAAAGTCAGTGATGTGACGCTGGTGGGTTCGGCACCGGATATCACAAGACATTTCATTGAGCTTCGTGGTATTGGTATTATCGATGTCAAAACTCTGTTTGGTGTTGAGAGCGTTAAGGATACACAGTCTGTGGATCTGGTTATCAAACTGGAAGAGTGGGACAGAGACAAAGAATATGACCGTCTCGGCCTGCATGAGGAATATACAGAGTATCTTGGAAATAAGATTGTATGCCATTCTCTGCCTATCCGTCCGGGACGTAATCTGGCTATTATCGTTGAATCTGCGGCAGTTAACCACAGACAGAAGAAGATGGGATACAATGCAGCGGAAGAGCTGTACAAACGTGTTCAGGCAAACCTTGCAAAGAAACGTGAAGAAAAATAACTTAAAGTAATTTGGAGGATATCAGATATTATGGGAAAGTATTGTTTTGGAATTGACGTTGGTGGTACATCTGTAAAATGTGGACTCTTTCAGACAGACGGAGTCTTAGTTGAGAAATGGGAAATTCCTACACGTAAGGAGAACAGTGGAGAAGCAATCCTGCCGGATATTGCAAAGACAATCCTTGACAAGATCGCAGAGCGTAAGCTGGATAAAGAAGAAATCGACGGTGTGGGAATCGGGGTACCGGGACCTGTTAATGAGAGAGGGGAAGTGCCATGTGCGGTAAACCTTTTCTGGGGCTTTAAAGAAGTTACTAAGGAACTGACAGAACTGACAGGACTTCCGTCCAAAGCAGGAAACGATGCCAATGTAGCAGCACTTGGCGAAGCATGGAAAGGCGCAGCAGCAGGAGCTAAGAATGTCATTCTTGTAACTCTTGGAACAGGCGTTGGAGGTGGAATCATCGTTGATGGAAAGATCGTTGGCGGTGCTCATGGTGCAGGCGGAGAGATCGGTCATGCAGCAGTTAACCATGAAGAAAAAGAAGCCTGCAACTGTGGTAACTGTGGATGTCTGGAGCAGTATGCGTCTGCAACAGGTATCGTTCGCGTGGCACAGAGAACTCTGGCTGCTACAGATGAGCAGACTGTTCTTCGCAAATTTACAAAACTTTCAGCAAAGAATGTTCTGGATGCTTTTAAAGAGGGCGACAAAGTAGCCTGCGATGTTATGGCACAGGTAGGAGAAATGCTTGGCGGAACACTTGCTATGTTTGCATGTGTGACAGATCCGGAAGCCATCGTTATCGGCGGTGGTGTTTCCAAAGCCGGACAGCCATTGATTGACTGTATTCAGAAATACTATGAGAAATATGCTTTTACAGCATGCAAGAAAACACCGATCATTCTTGCAACTCTCGGAAATGATGCAGGTATTTACGGATCTGCGCGTATGGTTATTAAAGAAGTATAATATCTGAGAATCAATTTTGAAAATATATAAAAAATCCACAGTCCTGAGTTGACAGGACTGTGGATTTTTTGCAGTACAGGAACATCATTCGGAGGTGCTCCTGTACCGGTATTTTTGTATTAATAATAGTCGACCTGATAAGAGGAATCATCCTCGTTACCGTCACCGTTGTCATCGCTTCCGCCGGTATTATCAGTACCATCGTCACCGCTGTTACCGTTGTCATCAGTATTGTTACTGTCACCACTGTTGTCGGTATCTCCATTGTCGGAGTTTCCGCTGTTATCAGTGTCAGTGGTGTTGTCAGTCTGATCAGAGGAATCTGTATCATAATTATAGTCATAATCATCACTGTCATAGAAATGCTGGTCACAGTATTCAGTAGGCATGGTACCTACGTCAAAGTATTCAGTGATCACCGGACAGCCGGCTCTTGGAAGAAGTCCGGTTTCCTCGCAGACACTTAACTTTTCTACACTTGCAG
>OJSJ01001980.1_pt1 | contig 12380 bp, 10 predicted proteins | sample 1599381 | NCBI WGS metagenome assembly OJSJ01 (sample SAMN04168658, study PRJEB22393) | human gut metagenome | biome: human gut microbiome; feature: stool | host: Homo sapiens | collected 2014-03-24 | reverse complement strand
GAAAAACTTCAAAAAAAGTTATAAATTTTTTTGTCGTGGGCTTGACATACGGGTGGCGCAAGTCGTGGAATCGAATCCTGCGCAGACCATTCTCTTTCAGCAACTGTGGAAAGCCTGTCGTCACGGAATCCGGCTGGATCAGGTTTCCCATTGCATCCACAAATACATAACGCATCGGCGCAAAACAATCAACACTGTCGATTCTCTGCTCGACAGTGTTGACCGCAAATCTGAAGGTAGGTAAACAGGTGGGCTTTGGGGATGCGATACGAGCGCCCGATTTTCATCGCCGGGATTTTGCCTTCGTGCAGCAGCTTGTACCCCGTTTTGGTGCTGATTCGCAGGGCATCGCACATCTGCTCGATGTTCATCACATCGGGATACTTGCGCAGCATCACACGGTAGGCATCGCGCTGGTTAAATCCTTTGCTGCTTATACAAAACACCTCTTTTTTGAAAATTTACGGATTTAATTCCACAAGCATGGCGGTCACTTGTTGAAAACTTGTGGCCGCCATAATCTGGAATCAAATGGTATACCCTATTCGACACTACTTCCCGGATATAAAGGGCGAACCACCGACCCGGCTGCTGGAAACAGCTCCCACTTCCTGTACCACATTGTTGGCAGTACCGCCGACGCCTTGAGAGCATCGCCACGGTGCGTATCATGATTGCTGACCCTTCGCTTGAGGTATGTGTTCCACGCCCCCTTTCCTGCCTTTTGCACTTGTGCAAGCTACACAAAACCACAGCCGGATTCTTTTGCAAGATGTAGAAAGTAGGCGGAGAGTGTTGACAAAACAGGGGAATTAGAGTATAAAGAAATCACAGCAAAAACGTTTTTGGAACACAGCGGTATACACGGTACCGAAAACGGTTTTGGTTGAAAAGAGAATCGGGAGTGAGCAGGCATGGCAGTTTCGATCCGCGACATTGCACGGGAAGCCGGAGTCACGGTCGGTACTGTTTCCCGCGCACTCAACAACTACCCAGATGTCAGCCCTACCACACGGGAGCGCATCGTGGAGACCGCGCAGCGGCTGGGGTATCGCCCCAACCAGATGGCGCGCAACCTTTCCTCCAAGCACAATCACAATATCGCGCTGGTGCTTTCCGGCTTTCTGGAAGAAGAGCTTATCAACGATTTTGATGCACTGCTGATGAAAGGCTGCTTCCACTACACAGTCAACAACGATGTGGAAATGTCCATTCAGGTTATCAACACCAAGATCCAGACCGAAAAAAGTTTTGAACAGCTCTGCTATGAGCACAACATCGCCGGCGCGATCCTGATGGGTTTGAGAACCAACGACCCTTACTGCGAACTGCTGGCGAAAAGCAAATACCCCTGCGTGACCATTGATATTGAGGTTCCCGGTCCGAATGTCAGCTGTGTGATGATGGACGACATCAAAGCGTTTGACGAGCTGACCCAATACCTCATCGACAAGGGACACCGCAAGATCGTGGTGGTACATGGCCGCAAGCTGGCTATGGTCAGTATGCAGCGCCTTGTGGGTGCGTACCAAGCTATGCAGCGCAATGGTTTGGAGCTGCCCCGCGACAACATCATCTACACCAACTTCGGGCGGGAGGAAGCCCGCGACGGTGTGAAGGAATACTTCCGAACCCACAGCCCGGACAGCGCCACGGCGTTCCTCTGCATGAGCGATATGCTGGCCATTGGCACGATCGAGGGGCTGAAAGAACTGGGCTATAAAGTGCCAAAAGACTACTCGGTCGTAGGCTTCGATGGGTTGGAAGTCACCAACTACACCGACCCGGCTATTACCACCATTGACCAGAACATCCAGCAAAAAGGCTACGAGGCTACTCGCCTACTGTGCGATATGATCCGCGGAAAGCGCAAGGCGCAGCGGCTGGTATTGCCCCACACCCTGACGGTGCGCGACAGCGTCCGCCCCCTATAAAACCGAAATCAGCGGTTAAGGCCGCTTTTTTCAGACAGAGATACAAAAACGTTTTTGCAGTAACTTCTTAAACCAAATTTCGCTGCAAATATTTTTTAACCGCGAAACAAAAACGTTTTTGCAATAACTTTTGGAACATTTGGTGCAACCGCACCGTGTTAATAAAACAAAAAAGCACAAAAGTAAAGGAGAAACACTATGAAAAAGAAGCAACTGTTCGCAGGCGCTCTGGCCGCTGCCATGATGACCGCCAGCCTGGCCGGCTGCGGTGGCGCTGCATCCTCTGCTGCAACTTCCACAACCGGCGGCGATACTGCCGGTAGCACGGCATCCGCTGATACCAACAGCGGCGTGGTGGAAGTCACCATTCCCTCCTACAAAACCGGCGAGAACGCCGGTGCGGCCTTCTTTGTGCCGCAGGTCGAGCGTTTTAACGAGAAGTACGCCGGGAAGTACAAAATCAATCTGGAGAGCGTACCCCAGGATAGTATTTTCAATGACCGCTTAAAGCAGCTGGCACAGCAGAACAAGCTGCCGGTGCTGGTGGAGGGCGGTGACCCGGACTGGGTCAAGAACGTCGTTATCCCCAACGGCCTTGCCTACGACTTGACCGACTGGATCGACGCGACCCCCGCCATCAAGGATGTCCTGATTGACGACAGTCGTGAATACTGCTCCAATGAGGATGGCAGAGTCATGACTATGCCTCTGGCAACGGTACGTCCCATCGGCTTCTTCTACAACTCTGATATGTGGAGCACCGATGCTGACATCAGCGCTATGAGCATGGACGAATTTGTTTCCGCGCTGGGCGACCAGAAGATTGCCTTCTCCACCGCCGAGAACGGCTGGGTTTCCGCCTTGTTCCTGACTGCGCTGGTGGCCGAGGAAGACGGTGGCGTAGAATGGCTGAAGAGTGGCACCGAGACCAAGATCACCGACTTCAACCAGCCCTGCTTCATCAACGCTGTGGCCAAGCTGCAGAATCTGCTGCAGAACAACGCAGCCTCCAACTCGGTAGGCGCAGCCTACGCGGATGCCGCCAACGCTTTCATGAGCGAGCAGGCCGCCATCATTGCCAACGGTCCTTGGATGTCCTCTGACTTCGAGAGCTCCAACTCCGACAAGTGGTCCAACGGCTTTGACGGCGCGAAGGTCCGTGCCTCCCTGTTCCCGGGCGACATCGGCATTGCCGACACCGCCACTTTCGGTGAGTGGTGGATCTCTGCTTCTGCCCCTGAGGATGAAATTGCCCTTGCAAAGGCTTTCCTTGAGTTCATTTACAGCCCCGCTGAGCTGGAAGCCTACATGCTGGCCGAGGGTGGCGACACACCGAAGCTGACCTACTCCGACGACTTCAAGGCAAAGCAGGGCGAAACCCAGGTGCTTGCTGATCTGGCAGCCGACACCACTACTGATACCGTGTTTGTCCCCCGCATCCTCGATGTGATCCCTGCCTCCGTTGCCAACACCGAGTTTGGTAAGCTGCTGCCCAGCCTGGCCGACGGCACCTGCACCCCGGAGCAGTTTGCCCAGTGGATGAGTGACAAGGCCGCGGAAGCCAGCGCCGAGTAATCCGCGCAATCCGCGCAAGAACAATATGTAATTCAATGCGTGTCGCCGTCCCGTTGCATACGGCGGCGGCACGCATTTTTTGAAAAGGAAGGAGCTGCAAAGCCATGAAAACCGCCCCGAAAAAAGCAACGCGCATCAAGGCGGGCCGCATCCAGCGTGCAAACTACAAATGGATCTATCTGTTCCTGCTTCCCACCATCGTGATCTTTGCGATGTTCTATTTGATGCCCATTGCGCAGGTATTTGTGACGTCGTTCACGAAATGGGATGGCTTCAACGCACCAAAGTTCAACGGTCTGACAAACTATATCAATCTGTTTACCAACAGTTCGTTCCTCATTGCGTTGAAAAACCTGCTCTGGTGGTGCGTGATTGCCCTGACGCTGCACGTCGGCTTCGGCACATTGGTCGCTTTTGTACTGTACCAGCGCCCCCACGGCTGGAAGTTCACCCGTACAGTGTTCATGATCCCCAACGTCATCAGTGCGGCGGCCTGGGCGATGATCTACAAATTCATTTTCAACAATGATTTCGGCATCCTGAACTCGGTCATCCGCGTTTTTAACCCGAATTTCAACGTCCAGTGGTTCTACAAATCGCCGTGGGCGTTCTGGGCTGTTACGTTCACCTGGCTGTTCTATGCAGTCATCGTCACGTTGGTCGTGCTGGGTGATTTGATGAACATTCCGAAGGAACTGAATGAAGCCGCCCTCATCGACGGCGCTACCGGCTGGCAGCTGATCCGCTATATCCAGCTGCCGCTGTGCCGTGCATCCATCGGCACCAGCGTCATTGCCTCGCTGACATCCCGTATTGCCATGTATGAGCAGATTGCCCTGACGACATCCGGCGGTCCGGGCGACGACACGATGAGCCTGCCCATCATTCTGGTCAAGGGCATCATGGACTACCGTTACGGTTACGCCAACGCGGTGGGCGTGGTCATGTTTATCATCGGTCTGATCGTGCTGGGCGTCGTAAACAAGCTGTTCCGCATGGACGAAGCTAATTACTGAGAAGGAGGCACACCATGAAAATCAAATACAAGCCTTGGGCAAAGGGTTTGATGTACCTTGTGGAGGCCGTCGTCATTATCCTCTCTGTGTTTCCCATTCTGTGGGTCGTTATGTCGTCCTTCAAGACGAACGGCGAAATTTTAAGCTCACCGCTGGCGCTGCCCGCCCACTTCTCGCTGGATACCTTCATTGAAATTTTCCAGAAGTACAGCTTCCCCACCTACTTTTTCAACTCGCTGCTGGCGGCGGGCGTCTCGACGCTGGTTTCGCTGCTGTTTTATGCCATGGGCGCGTATGTCATTGCCAAGTTTGAGTTTCCCGGTCGCAAGCTGCTGTTTGCGCTGTTCACCATCACGCTGCTTGTGCCCAGCCACAGCAAGACCCAGCCCATCTTCTCGCTCATCATGAAACTGAACCTTTATGACAGCATCTGGGGCGTCACCCTTGTTTACCTGTCTGCCGGTATGGCTATGTCCATCTTTGTGCTGAAAGCCGGCTTTATGGCGATCCCCAAAAGCCTGGACGAGGCTGCGACACTGGACGGCGCAAGCTTCTTCCGCACGTTCTGGACCATCAACCTGCCGCTGGCAAAAAGCGCACTGGCGACTGCCGGCATCCTGATGTTCCTCGGCAACTGGAACGAGTACTACTTTGCCTCGCTGCTGACCGTTTCGGACTCGCAGCGCACACTGCCCATCGCGCTGGCGTTCTTCACCAGCGAATTTTCCTACAACTACACCCAGCTGTTTGCCGCGCTTACCATTGTCATTCTGCCCGGCATCATCCTGTATGCGCTTGCACAGGATCAGGTGCAGGCCAGCGTGGCCGCTTCCGGTGTCAAGGGCTGATGGAAAGGAAACCCGCCTATGAAATATGATCTCGAACCCCGCGGCTGGATCGTGGCAGAGGAAACCTTTGACCCGTGCCGCACCGCCAAATGTGAATCCATCTTTGCCCAGGGCAACGGCTATATCAACATCCGCTGCGCGCTGGAGGAGGGTTACCTTGATACCTACCGCGGCGCTTTTATCACGGGCACATTCAATAAGGCTATGCCCGACGAAGTGACCGAGCTGCCCAACCTGCCTGACGTGACTGCTATGGAGTTTATCGTCAACGGTGAACGCTTCGCCATGGATCAGGGTACGCTGCAAAGCTACCTGCGCACACTGGATCTGCACACCGGCGAAGCAACGCGCACCGTGCAGTGGAAAAGCCCTGCCGGGGCAGCGCTGGAACTGACCTTCCGCCGCTTTGTTTCGCTGGATAATGAGCATATTGCCGCGTTCTCGGTGGAAGTCACACCGACGAATCAGGATATCGAGCTGGTCGTCAATAGCGGTATCTCGACCCGCAACAGCAATACCGGCTCTCAGCACTGTGTGGAGGGCGAAATGCGGATGCTGCCCGGTGGCATCCTGCGCCTGATGACCCATACGAATGAGAGCAATGTGCCGATCAGTGTACACTGTCTGCACAAATTCAGCGCAGAACCCTCCGAGTCGCTGCCAGTCATTGAGCGCCGCCGCTTTGTGGGGCGCTACACGTTCCGGCTGGCAAAAGGGCAGACGCTGCGCATCGAAAAGCTGACCTGCTACCACACAGGCCGTGACCTGCCGTTTACGGTCTACGGTCAGCAGCGCGGCACAACGAACCCGGACATCGTTGCCGCTGCCGGTGATGCGCTGGCGGCAAAGTTTGCGGATACCGGTTATGACGCTCTGCTTGCAGCCTCCGCCAAAAAGTGGGCAGCTTACTGGGCAGAGCAGGATGTGCAGATCGAAAGCGATGACAGCTTTGACCAGCTGGGTATGCGGTTTGCGCTGTATCACCTGAACATTATGATCAAGCGCGATGATGACCGCGTTGGCATCGGTGCCAAGGGCATGACAGGCGAGGGCTACAAAGGTCATTCTTTCTGGGATACCGAGATGTTCCTGATGCCTTACTACCTGTTGACTGACCCCGCCGCCGCCAAGACCCTGCTGGGCTACCGCTGGCGCAGCCTGCCCGGCGCGTTCAAAAAGGCCAGCGAGAATGGCTATCAGGGTGCTATGTTCCCCTGGGAGAGTGCATGGCTGGACGACGGCGAAGTAACGCCGCTTTACTGCGGTGCGGATATCGTCACCGGCAAGAGCAGCCCGGTTTTGACAGGTATGATCGAGCAGCATATCTCTGCGGATATTGCCTGGGGTGTCTGGCTGTACTACCAAGCCACCGGCGATGATGATTTCATGAACCGCCGCGGTTGTGAGCTTTTGATTGAAATTGCCCGTTTCTGGGCAAGCCGCGTAGAGTGGCAGGATGATACGCAGCGCTATGAAATCAAAAACGTCATCGGTCCGGATGAGTACAAAGACCACGTCGATAACAACGCCTTTACAAACTATCTGACCGTCTTTGCCATGGAGCAGGCCGAACGCTGCATCAAGGATATGCCCACCCGTTGGCCGGACGCCTACGCCAAGCTGAGCGACAGCTATGACCTGAATGCTCTGGCGGCTGAATTGCAGGACAAAAAGGCAAAAGTCTACCTGCCGCAGCCCAACGCCGACGGCATCGTGCCGCAGAACGCCCAATATCTGGGGCTGGATGCGATCGACCTGAGCAAATACAAAAACCAGCAGGGCGTGTCCTCGATTTACGAGGATTACAGTCCCGCCCAGATGAACCAACTTATGGTCTCGAAGCAGGCTGACTTGGTCATGCTCATGCGCATTATGCCCGACTTGTTCGATGCTGAGACCCGCCGCAAGAACTTTATGTTCTATGAGTCCCGCACACTGCATGATTCCTCCCTGAGCCATGGTCAGCACTGTGTGCTGGCCGCGTGGGAGGGACTGGACGATATGGCGCTGGATATGTACCGCCACGCCATTGCCATTGACCTCGGCCCGAATATGAAGTCGTCCGACTTAGGCATCCACAGTGCATCGATGGGTAACGTCTGGCAGTGTGTTGTCTGCGGCTTTGCCGGGATGGAATGGCACGAGGGCGGGCTTTCCCTGCGCAGTCATCTGCCCGCAAGCTGGCAGCGCGCGGCGTTCAACATCGTCTGGCGCGGTGCAAAGCTCCATGTGGAAGTCACCCATGCGGGCATCACTGTCACCCACTGCGGCGGTTCCGCTGTGGAAATTACCGTGGACGGTCACCCGGTAAAGCTGGCCGCCGAGTAACTATGAGGAACTTTCTATGAAATACAAGGGTATTATTTTCGACTTGGATGGAGTGCTCTGCTCCACAGACCGTTTTCACTTTGAAGCGTGGAAACAGACGGCTGAGGAAGTCGGCGCACCGTTTGACGAAACCATCAACATGAAGCTGCGCGGCGTCAGCCGGATGGAGAGTCTGGAAATCATCCTTTCCGGCAGCAGCAAGACCTTTACCGATGCGGAAAAAGAACGCCTTGCCACCGAGAAAAATGACCGCTACCGCAAGCTGCTGGCGCAGATGTCGCCCGCCGATATGCCCACCGCCGTGCGCGACGCCCTGACGGCGCTGCACAACGCGGGGCTGAAGCTGGCCGTTGGTTCGTCCAGCAAGAACGCGGCCTACATCTTGGAACGGCTCGACGCGAACCGCTACTTTGATGCTGTGTGTGACGGCACGATGATTGCCCACTCCAAGCCCGACCCGGAGGTCTTTACCAAGGCTGCCGCCATGGTGGGGCTTGCCCCGGCAGACTGCCTGGTTGTGGAGGACGCTGCCGCCGGGCTGGAGGCTGCCCGCGCGGGCGGCATGGACTGTGCCATCGTCGGCACGGCCCCGATGCCGTTTGAACCCACCTACCATATACAGGACGTGACCAAACTGCCGGGAACGATTTTGTAAGAGGTATACTTATGGAAAGCATTCACCCCGCGTGGTGGAAAGAGGCCGTCGTCTACCAAATCTACCCACGCAGCTTCAAGGACTCTAACGGTGACGGTATCGGTGATCTGAACGGCATCCGTGAAAAACTAGACTACTTAAAAGACCTTGGCGTCGATGTGCTGTGGCTGAACCCAATTTATCAATCTCCCAATGTGGACAACGGCTATGACATCAGCGATTACCGCGATATCATGACAGACTTCGGCACGATGGCCGACTTTGACGCCTTGCTGGCGGATGTCCATGCCCATGGGTTAAAGCTCATCATGGACTTGGTGGTCAACCACTCGTCGGACCAGCACCCGTGGTTTATTGAGAGCCGTTCCAGCCGCGACAACCCCAAACGCGACTATTATATCTGGAAAGACCCCGCCCCGGACGGCGGTGCCCCCAACAACTGGCGCAGCTGCTTCAGCGGCTCGGCGTGGAAGTACGACGAGAAAACCGGTCAGTATTACCTGCACCTTTTTGCTGAAGGACAGCCCGATTTGAACTGGGAGAACCCGGAGGTTCGCGATCAGGTCTTTGACATGATGAACTTCTGGTTCCAAAAGGGCATCGACGGCTTTCGCATGGACGTCATCAGTATGATCTCCAAGGCCGGATATGCAGACGGGCCACTTTGCGCCGATGGTCTGTACGGCGACTATACCGACCAGTGTACCAACGGTCCCCGTGTGCATGAATACCTGCAGGAGATGAACCGCCGTGTGCTGAGCCACTACGACTGTATGACGGTGGGCGAAAACGCCAACGTCAACCCGGAGCTGGCCTGCCTGTACGCGGGCGAGGATCGCCATGAGCTGAACATGGTGTTCCAGTTTGAACTGATGGACGTGGACGGCGGCGAGAGCCGCAAGTGGGAACCTGAACACCCGTGGAAGCTGACGGATATTAAAAAAATACAGACCCGCTGGCAGACCGGTTTGGACGGTAAGGCGTGGAACAGCCTGTACTGGAACAACCACGACCAACCCCGCGTGGTGTCGCGCTTCGGCTGCACCAAGGACGAAGAATCCCGTGTGCGGTCGGCCAAAATGCTGGCTGTCTGCCTCTACCTGATGCAGGGAACGCCCTACATTTATCAGGGTGAGGAACTGGGCATGGCGAACAAGCATTTCGACAGCATCGACCCCATTAACGATGTTATGACTCGCAACGCCTACTTTGAAAAGACCCAGCGCTGCGGCGAGAGCGTGGCGGATTTCATGAAGGCGGCCAACTACATCAGCCGCGAGCACACCCGCACCCCCATGCACTGGGATGATACCGCCAATGCAGGCTTTACCACCGGCACACCGTGGATACCGCTGAACCCCAACTACCCGCAGATCAACGCCGCCAAACAGGTGGGCGACCCGGACTCGGTGTACAGCTTCTACCGCCGCTTGCTGGCGCTGCGCAAGTCGGACAAGACCTTCGTCTACGGTCACTACGCCCTGCTGCTGCCCGACGATGAAGAGATTTACGCCTACACCCGCACATTGAACGACGAGCAGATACTCGTGGTCTGCAACTTTACCGACCATGACGTGCCCTGCCCATTGCTGAACGATTGGCAGAACACAGAGCTGCTTATCAGCAACTACAACACCCCCGGAAACCCCGGAAGCCTGCGACCGTTTGAAGCGGTGGTTTACAGAAAGTAAAACGCAACAGTAAAGAGTCCTGATGCCGAATTTCGGCATCAGGACTTTCTTCTTTTAAGGCACCAAACTCAACGGGTCAACCCGAACCCCACCTTGCATTACCTCAAAATGCAGGTGCTGTCGCCCGTGCCGCCTACATATTTTCAAAAATACCACTCCATCTCACGATAAGGCGGTAGATTGCGTTATTCTATGCTGCTCCCAAGTTTTTAGATAACAAATCACCATTGGCGGCGTTCTCAAACACTTCAAAAGCATCTTGTAGTTCTTCCAATCACAGCTGGTGTGTCTCTTTCCAGAGTATTTGTTTTCCGCGACATCATTTAGCATCATCAGAATAAAACCCGATGGCCTTTTGCAAAGCCAAGAAATTTTTTCCTGTGTATTTGATTGCTCTGTGCTCTCCTTGCATTTCTATCCTACAGGTAATCAAATTCTCGTCATTTTCTTTCACATGGTAATCTTGTATCATCGAAATAAGCTCAGACAGATTCTTCTTTCCGTACTTAAATTCAGCAGCACAGTTCGGACATAGACAAAGAGAATTCCAACCTTCTGAAATGCTATGTTTGTATCTATCCGGAATAGCATTGGTTGGGAGAATATTACAAGCTTCAAAGTATGGCTTTCCATTGCTGCGGAAAATTTGTTTCCCACAGATTTGGCATTTTCCATAATACTGTGAAGCCAAGAACGTTTTTTCTCCTAGGTTGCTCTCCGAATATACGTAATGCAATCGTGGCGCTACTATCGTTGTTCCCTCTAAGCCTTCCTGAAAGTTTTCTTCCAACTTTCTTTCACGGCGGTTCACATTTCGGACTGCGCCAAACTCACCCAGTGTCTCATCATCTGGCGCAGATTCAGCAGTTATCGCTGCTTTGTTCCATAAATACCCTCCTTGCTGCAAGTAATAAAACCATCTCTATATGGTGATATTCTCAGAATTTCATCTGTCTGCATAGTCTGGCACCATTGACATAAATGTCATTTGCCAGTTCTGTAACAAGCCGCATATCCTGCCAGGTTTCACACTTATTCCCCATAAAAGTAATGTTATCAAAATGGACATCATGGACACGTACTTCTTCTGTCGGTGTCTGATACCCCCGGATCATGGAGACCGGGATATCTCCGTTCAGCACCTGGATATTATCAAAATAGATATCATTAATCTCTCCTTTGGCAAGCTGTTCCGTATATCTGCAAAGCAGAACCTTAATATCGAACAGTTTCTGTTCTGCCTGCTCTACTCTGATATTTTTATAATGTATATCATGAACATGGCCGCCATCTGCCTGATGGATGGAAATCGCCGCACCACCCATGTTTCCTTCATACTGGCAGTGTATAATATCACAATCCTCAAATACTAGGTCGTGGATTTCGCTCTGGAGGGCATAACCAAGCTCTATGGCATTACCGGGTTCTGCATTCCATATCACGTTATTGTGAACACGCACTTTTGTTACGTCACGTACCGTTGACGGATCTTCAAACAATCTTTGGGATTTGATGCAGATACTGTCGTCTGTGGAACGGATAAAGCAATTTTTTACCTCTACGTCCTGGCTGCTCGTAATATCAATACCGTCTCCCGTTACAATCCTCGACATAATATTCATATCATCAATCACAACATGGTCACACGCCGCAGGAACTACATGCCAGGAAGGACCGTCTACAGCAGTAAAGCCTTTTAAGAGTACATTATTACACCACTTGGCATAGATAAAGAAACGGTGTGCATTACTGTCCGGCAGATGCCAGCAGGCTCCGTTGATAATTCCGTTTCCTACAATGGAAATATTGTCACAATGGTCTGCGTATACACAACCTGATACAACAGCACCTTCCTCTATGTAAACCGTATCATTGGACTTTAAGGTAAGAACTCCTACATTATATACCTTGCCCTTTTCAAAGCAGATGGTGGTATCTGCCGGCTTCTCAATCCTGTGCGAGCAAAGCACAAACAATGCATCATGAAGACCACCATCTGTCTCTACAGTAAACTTTCTCGGTTCATCAAGATGGATATGGACTGTTTCTCCTTTTACAAAAGGAACTATGCCAAAGCTGGACGGACGGATTTCAAGTTTTTCATATGGTGTATGGATTGAAATCTCCAGATCATACGCTTCGTTATCTACTACTACAACATAGTCAAACGAATCTGTATGGTATACCACACGCTCTGTTCCGTTGCAGGTAACACTGTATTTTGTTGATTTTTCCAATTCATCTACAGATTTTAAAATAAATCTCGGTTCCTTGACCGGGTCCGGATTAGGATAATAAATCAAATCATTTTCAAAATCCTTCATATCTCTTTT
>OJSJ01001969.1_pt1 | contig 12453 bp, 16 predicted proteins | sample 1599381 | NCBI WGS metagenome assembly OJSJ01 (sample SAMN04168658, study PRJEB22393) | human gut metagenome | biome: human gut microbiome; feature: stool | host: Homo sapiens | collected 2014-03-24 | reverse complement strand
TTTCGGATGGAATACGCAGAGCATAGTGTGGTAACTTTGATGGCATAGCAATTCCCTTCCTTAGTTGTCTATGTGACATCATATTAGCATCAATAATAAATTTTGAAAAGCTATTGACAACAAGGTGGCAACTAAATTATAATATAGACAACAAAGTGACAACACTAAAGAAAAGTGTAGAGCCGTGCATCTCTGATGGCTTGAGCATAAATAGGAGGGCAAGGATATGCAAAAGGACAGCACCAAACAAAAAGCGCTGGATTTTTTGGACTGGATGGACACCCACTATGAAGATTGGGTTTCGGTGAGCTGTTCCATCGATACTTGCGAACTCAGCGATGCCGACACCATCCACATTTTAAACAAAGCTTATGAAAATGGCTTGGTGGAACTTTTTTTCGCCTATTTTATGAATGTGCGGGAAGCCAGGGCCATCGAGGAAACCAGGGATCGGTATTTCATCCAGCTGCTGAAAAAGGAGGTGGAGCGGGATGGCTTAGAGGGCGTCTTCTATCCCTTTAAAAAGCAGCTGCAAAATCGAACATGAAAAAACAGCCCTGTCCTTGGGACAGGGCTGTTTTGTATGGGGGATGCTGCTAAAAAATAGTACAGTTTGTATTTAGAAGTTCATTTTCGCCTGAATGTAGGGGATCAAGTCCTCAATTTTAATCCGCTCCTGGGCCATGGTATCCCGGTCGCGGACAGTGACACAGCCATCTTCCACCGAATCGAAGTCGTAGGTGATGCAGAAGGGGGTGCCGATCTCATCCTGGCGGCGGTACCGCTTGCCGATGGAGCCTGCGTCGTCGTAATCCACCATAAACGCCTTGGAGAGGGCTGTGTAGACCTCTCCGGCCTTGTCGTTCAGCTTCTTGGAGAGGGGCAGCACACAGGCTTTGAAGGGCGCCAGGGCGGGATGGAGCCGCAGCACAGTGCGCACATCCCCTTCCCCGACAGTCTCCTCATCGTAGGCGTCACACAGGAAGGCCAGGGCGATGCGGTCAGCGCCCATAGAGGGCTCTACGCAGTAAGGGATATACCGCTCGTTTGTCTCGGGGTCAAAATAATCCAAGGTCTTGCCGGAGTGCTCCGAATGGCGGGAGAGGTCGAAATCGGTGCGGTCGGCGACGCCCCAAAGCTCGCCCCAGCCAAAGGGGAAGAGGTATTCAAAGTCAGTGGTGGCTTTGGAGTAGTGGGAGAGCTCCTCGGGTTTGTGGTCCCGCAGCCGGAGGTTTTCCTCCTTCATGCCCAGGTCCTGGACAAATTTGTGGGTGTATTCCTTCCAGTACTGGAACCAATCCAGATCGGTGCCGGGCTTGCAGAAGAATTCCACTTCCATCTGCTCAAATTCCCGGGTGCGGAAGGTGAAGTTGCCGGGGGTGATCTCGTTGCGGAAGCTTTTGCCGATCTGCGCCACGCCAAAGGGGACCTTTTTGCGGGTGGTGCGCTGGACATTGGCAAAGTTGACAAAGATGCCCTGTGCGGTTTCCGGCCGCAGGAAGATCTCGCTCTTGGCGTCCTCGGTCACCCCTTGGAAGGTTTTGAACATCAGGTTGAATTTGCGGATGTCGGTGAAGTCGCTCTTGCCGCAGCCAGGGCAGGGCACCTGGTTGTCCCGGATGAATGCCACCAGCTACTCCTGGGTCATGGCCTCCACGTTCACGTCCATGCCGTGCTCCTGCACATAGCTCTCCACCAGCTTGTCCGCCCGGTGGCGCATCTTGCAGGCCTTGCAGTCAATCAGAGGATCGTTGAAGGTGGATACGTGGCCGCTGGCCACCCACACCTGGGGATTCATCAAAATGGCGGAGTCCAGTCCCACGTTGTAGGGATTCTCCTGGACGAATTTCTTCCACCAGGCCCGCTTGACATTGTTCTTCATCTCCACGCCCAGGGGACCGTAGTCCCAGCTGTTGGCAAGGCCGCCATAGATCTCACTGCCGGGGAATACGAATCCCCGGTTCTTACACAGGGCCACGATCTTCTCCATGGTCTTCTCGGTGTTTTTCATGCTCCATTCTCCTTTACGGCGGCCCGGACAGAAAAAACGCCCCGAGCCGGTTTTCGGCTCAGGGCGAACAATCAGTCCGTGGTTCCACCTGAATTCGCGCCTGGCTGACGCGCACTCTTCACCCGGTAACGGCGGGGACCGGCAGGGCATTTCCGCCCCGCGGCTCCAGGGTGCCTGTTCTTCCGCCTCCCCGCAAGGGCTCACACCAGCCGCCCTCTCTCTTTGCCGGGGTATGGGGGATACTTCTCCCTGTCACTGCCTTTTGGATATCGTGAGAACTGTATCACGTTTTCATCAGAATGTCAAGGCCGAGTCCCACAGAAGCCGCACCAGGCAGGGCACTCTCTCACCCGGACCCTGGTCTGATCCCTTATCCGAAGCGCAGAAAAAGGCCGCCCTATAGGGCGGCCTTTCCCAATTTACTTTTTCTCCCGATCGTAGGCCACGATCACCCGGCGGTTGGGCTCCGTTCCGGTGGAGTAGGTCGTCACATTGGGCACATCCTGCAGCGCCGTATGGATCACATGCCGCTCATAGGCATTCATAGGTTCCAGTGTCACGCTGCGGCGGTACTTGGTGACCTTGGCGGCCACCTTCCGGGCCAGATGCTGAAGACTCTGCTCCCGCTTTTCCCGGTAATTCTCCGCGTCCAGCTGCACCCTCACCCGGCCGCTGCCGCTGCGGTTCACCGCATAGCTGGTCAGCTGCTGGATGGCGTCCAGAGTCTCGCCCCGGCGGCCGATCAGTGCGCCCAGATTCTTGCCCTCCAGGATCACCTTGTAGCGGCCCTTCTCCAGCAGATAGATGTGGATCTCCGCAGCACTCTCCATCTGCTCCAGCAGGCCGGAGAGGAACTTACGGATGGCCTGGGCCTTCTCGTCATCCACTTCTTCGCCCAGTGTCTGCACGGGAGCGGACTGCCGGGTCTTCTCCTCCGGGGCGGGCGCCGGCGCCTCCGCCGGCTTGCGCTCCTGTCTGGGCGGCTTTTCCGCTTTGGGGGGCTTAGGCCGCTCTTCCTGCGGCTTCTCCTTGGGGGCAGGCGCGGGGGCGAGAACCTCCTCTTCCTCCTCCGGGCCGTAGCTCACCCGGACCTTGGCCGGGCAGCTGCCCAGACCCAGGAAACCGGACTTTGCTCGCTCCAAAATCTCAACGGACACATCGTCCCGGTCCAGGCCAAGCTGCCGCAGGGCATTCTGGATGGCCTCATCCTCGGTCTTGCCCGTTACATCAATAAACTGTCTCATGGCGTAACAAGCTCCTTACTGATCATCATAGCGGTCCTCCTTGTAGGACCGGCCGCGGGCATAGGGCCGGTCTCCCACACGGCCCGCTTCCGTGGTGCTGGTGGCCGCCTTTTTGGCCTTCAGGGCCTTGGCCTCCTGCGCCGCCTGCCGCTTTTCCTTCAGGCTCTTCTTCTGTGCGGCCTGCTGACGCTGCTGCTCCTGAAGCAGCTTGGCCTCCTCCATCCGCTTCTGGCGGTCCGCCTGGATCATCTCCTGCCGGGCGTCCTCCTCTTCCTGCAGCTTCTTGGTGTAGAACTTGCCCAGGACCATCTCCTGGATAATGGAAAACGCGCTCTGGGCAGCCCAATACACGCCCAGGGCGGCGGGCACGATGAAGGCGATGTAGATAGACATCAGAGGCATCATCCACATCATCATCTTGGTGGAGCCGTTGGCAGCCGCAGTCTGGGCGGACTGGCTCATGCTGACCTTGCTCAGCAGGAAGCTGAACACACCGGAAATGATGGGAATCAGAATCAGTCCCACCGCGGCCAGCGTGATGCCCGTGGAGAGGCTGCTGACAGCGCTCCAGGGCGTCTGGATCAGGTCAATCCCCAGGAAGTGGTAGTCGATGTTCACCCAGCCGGGATGCTCTGCAATGAAGTCGGGGAACTGGCTGTTAATGATGTTGGAAATGGCGATCTGCTCATAGCCGGGGCTGGCCACGATCTCAATGCCGGCGCCTTCAATCAGACTTCTGGCCGCATTCACTACCGCCAGACCGGCGTCCTTGCCGCCGAAGTTCATGAAGTAGACAATGGGCTCCCGGATGATATAGTACAGGGCCATCAGAATGGGCAGGGGCAGAAAGCTCCACAGGCAGCCGCTCATGGGATTGAAGCCCTCTTCCTGGTAGAACTTCTGCATCTCCTCCTGCATCTTCAGCTGGTTGTTGGCGTATTTCTTCTGGATCTCCTGCATCTTGCCGGACATGCGGCTCATCCGCACCATGCTCTTCTTGGACTTCATCTGGAAGGGCAGCAGGATCAGCTTGATGACCAGCGTGAACAGGATCAGGGACACGCCGTAGGACCCTGTCAGGTTGTAAAACAGCCGCAGCAGGGCCGCAAACGGGATACAAATTGCGTATCCGATGGTTGAAAACATAGATGCTTCCTCCAAATTGTAATGGGACCCGGGCTTTCAGCGCCCGCAGAGCGGAGCATTTCCGCTTTCGGCCTGTCCGCATTCCGCAGTGCCGGCTGACAGACGGCCGGACAGCAGCACAGGGTCCGGCAGAGGGGCTTGTCCCCTCCTCTCATGGGACCGGATCATATCCTCCCTTGTGAAACGGATTGCAGCGCAGGATACGCCGGAACGCCAGCCAGCCGCCCTTGAGGGCGCCGTACTTCTCAATCGCCTCCAGCGCATATTGGGAACAGGTGGGAATATACCGGCAGCAAGGCGGCCGGTACGGGGAGATGGCCACCCGGTAAAATTTCACCAGGGCCAGCAGGACCTTTTTCATCATGACCGGTCCTCCAGCAGCTCCAGCTTCCTGCAAAGACGCAGGAAGGTATCGTTCAGCTCCTTCCAGGAGGCAGTCAGGGTCCGTCCCCTGGCTACCAGAATCATGTCGTACCCCTGGCGGAGCCGTCCGGAATTGAGCCGGTAGACCTCCCGCAGGCGGCGGCGGGCCCGGTTGCGGACCACCGCATGACCCAACTTGACGGATACCGTCACGCCCAGGCGGTTGTGCCCCAGCCGGTTTTTCCGGCAGTAAAGCACCATCCCTCCGCCCACGGCGGAGGCGCCCTTCTGGTACAGCCGGCGGAACTCATAATTCTCTTTCAGGGTCACTGCCCGCTTCATGCTGCCACCTGCCTTCTCCCATTTGATACATCTGACACAAACTCAACGAGGGACGGAGGAATCACAGAATTCCCGCCGTCCCTGAAGACGTTGTTCAAGTGTCTCCCGCACGGTCCGTTTCTCAGTAGGACAGACGGGCGCGGCCCTTGGCGCGGCGACGGGCCAGGACCTTGCGGCCGTTGGCGGTTGCCATTCTCTTGCGGAAACCGTGGACCTTCTGGCCGTGCAGCTTCTTGGGCTGATAGGTACGTTTCGTTGCCATGTTGAGACACCTCCTGTCAGAATTGCGGCCCTTTTGAGGGCGGCACTTACTCGACACCGCCTAAAGGGCGGCGCAGTAAACAGATCAAGACCGCATGATCGCGGCGCAACCGATATTATACAGACTGTTTGAAAATATGTCAACTAAAACTTAAAAGTTTTGCGAAATTTCCGTATTTTTTTCTTTTTTCAGTTGCGATTCTCGAAAATTTCAAAATCTGGTGTCCCATGCTGTCCAAAGCCGCTATATCTTGTTGCCTGTGCAGGCGGATCTCCTTGGTTCTTATTATTAGAATAAGTGTTGTAATTTCCGGCTGTCTTTGGTATAATAAAGCGTACTGCCATGTCTATTTTTTACTAGAGAGAGGTGTTTCCTTTTGAATTCCGTCGCCGACGTGTGGGACAATGTACTATCCCAGCTGAAGGGCGAGCTCTCGGAGACCACCATCGCCACCTGGTTCGACGAATTGGAGGCTGTGGACATCCAGGGCAATACGTTTATCCTCCACTGTTCCAACGACTTTAAAAAAGGCTATATCGAGTCCCTGTTCATGAAAAACATCAAGGCCTCCCTTCACGACATTTTCTCCACGGATTTTGAAGTGAAGATTCTGGACGACCTGGATTACGCAGAGCTCAAGGATAACCGCCCGCACCGCCAGAGTGAGCGGTTCACTTCCGCGGAGTTCACATTCGAGACCTTCGTGGTGGGCCCTTCCAACAAGCTGGCTTATGCCGCCTCCGTCTCCGTGGCGGAGCATCCTGCTCAGAACTACAACCCCCTGCTGATCTACGGGGACTCCGGCCTGGGCAAGACCCATCTGATCTATGCCATCGCCAACGTCATCCGCCGGAACGATCCCCGGTCCAAGATCGCTTACGTCAAGGGCGACGACCTGACCAACGAGCTGGTGGATGCTATCCGGGAGGGTAAGACTGCGGAGATGCGGGAGAAGTACCGTCAGGCGGACCTGCTGCTGGTGGACGACGTGCAGTTCATCGCCGGCAAAAAGCAGACGCAGGAGGAGTTCTTCCATACCTTCAACACCCTGTACGAGTCCGGCCGGCAGATCGTCCTGACCTCTGACCGTCCACCCTCTGAGATGACCCAGCTGGAGGACCGCCTCCGCACCCGATTTGAGTGGGGACTGCTGGTGGACGTAGCGCCGCCGGATTTTGAGACGCGTCTTGCCATCGTGAAAAACAAGGCCGCCCTGCTGGGCATGGAGCTGCCGGACAAAATCTCCGCCTACATCGCCGAAAACGTCACCGCCAACGTCCGCCAGCTGGAGGGCACCATCAACAAGATCCTGGCCTACAAGGATCTGCTGGGCAACGACACCGACGAAGAAACCGTCACCCGGGCCATCCAGGACATGCTGCGCCGCAGCAACGAGTATGTCCCCACGCCGGAGGCCATCCTTGAGTATATCTCCAAATATTACAGTCTGGACGAGTCCGTGATCCGGGGCCAGCAGCGGGTGCGGGACGCGGTCTCCGCCCGGCAGATTGCCATGTACCTGATCCGCTCCATGACGAATCTCAGTCTGGATGAGATCGGCAAGGTCTTTGATAACCGGGACCACTCCACCGTCCTCTACTCCATCCAGCAGATCGAAAAGAAGATGAAGAAGGACGCTGCGTTTGCCGAAATGGTGAAGGAGATCAAGACGAATATCAACTCCAAGCGGTGACCAGATTTCTCCACATCTTCCGTGGAAAAGAAAAACTTCCCTGTGGAAAATGGTCTTTCAAAAAAGTCCGTGGAAAAATCCCCGGATCCTTCCACATCCCCTGTGGAGCCTCAAAATCCGACAGCGCAAGCCTTTCCCCGCCTTTTCCACAGCTTTTTTCCCTACGGCTGCTTTTTCTAAAAAATACATTTCTTTCTTTTTCAAAAGAGCGATTCCGACCCATATCTTCAAACCCCGACTAGAGAGGAAGTGCATGCATGAAATTCTCCTGTGAAAAGGCCCTTCTGCAAAGCGCCATCGCCGTCACCAGCCGCGCCGTGGCCCAGAAGAGCTCCATTCCCGCGCTGGAAGGGCTGCTGCTCCACGCGGACAGCCGGCTGACCATTTCCGGCTACAACCTGCAGACCGGCATCCGTACGAAGGTCTCCGCCGATGTAACGGAACCCGGCGAGATTGTTTTAAACGCCCGCCTCTTCGGCGACATCATCCGCCGGATGCCCGACGATGTGGTGGTTTTCACCGCGGATGACAAACAGCTGGTCCATCTCTCCTGCGGCGATGCGGACTTTGATATCCTGGGCCTCTCCGCGGCGGATTACCCGGAGCTGCCCATGGTGGAGGATGATTTTTCCGTCTCCATCCAACAGAAGCTGCTGCGTGCCATGATCGAAGAGACGGCCTTCGCTGTCTCCACCAATGAGAGCCGCCCCATCCATACCGGTGCCCTGTTCGAGATCACGGACCAGGGCCTGACTATGGTGGCGGTGGACGGATTCCGTCTGGCCATCCGGCGGGAGCCGCTGGAAAAGATCGACGGCGGCGCCTTTTCCTTTGTGGCGCCGGGCAGCGCCCTGGGCGAGGTGAAAAATATCTGTTCCGACGTGGAGGATCTGGCTGCCGTGACCCTGGGCAAAAGTCATATTCTATTTGAGGTAGGAGACACGGAGTTGATCTGCCGCCGGTTGGAGGGAGAGTTCCTGGATTATAAGAATGCCATCCCACGGAAGAATCCCATCTCCGTCATCGCAGATACCAAGGCCCTGATTGAGAGCATTGACCGCGTCAGTGTGGTGATCTCCGAAAAGCAGAAGAGTCCGGTCCGGTGCCTGTTTGACCACGACAAGGTGCTGCTCTCCGCCAAGACCGGAAACGGCGAGGCCAAGGATATCTGCCGCTTGTCCGGTGACGGCGGCGGGCTGGAGATCGGGTTCAACAACCGCTATTTGATGGAGGCTCTCCGGTACGCGCCGGCGGACACGGTGAAGATCGAGCTGAATACCGGCGTCTCCCCCGCCATCATCGTCCCCACGGAGGGGGAGGAAAACTTCCTCTATATGGTCCTGCCGGTGCGGCTGAAGAGCGCGGAGTGAGCAGATGGAGACGATCACGATTCACACGGAGTTCATCAAGCTCCAGGACCTGCTGAAATTCGCCAATCTGGTGTCCTCCGGCGGCGAGGCAAAGGAGCGGATCCAGGGCGGCGAGGTCACCGTCAACGGCGAGATCTGCACCATGCGGGGCAAAAAGATCCGCCCCGGAGACGATGTGGCCTTCCAGGGCGCCCATTATATGGTGGCCTATGCGGATTCTTGAGCTGGAGCTGCAGCATTTCCGCAACTACTCCGGCCAGCGGGTATCCTTTGACCCGGACTGCAATGTGATCTTCGGGGAGAACGCCCAGGGCAAGACCAATCTGCTGGAGGCTATCGTCTACCTCTCCTGCGGGAAATCCCCCCGGGCCAGGACGGACCGGGAGATGATTGCCTTCGATGCGCCCGCCGCTGTGCTGGAAGCCGGGATCTCCGCCCGAGACCGGGAGTTCCGCACCCGGGTGGAGCTGTACCGGGACCGGCGGCGGAAGATGTGGGTGAATCAGGTGCCTGCCAAAAACAGCGCCGCCCTGAGTCAGGTATACCACACCGTATTCTTCTGCCCGGACGACCTGTATCTGATCCGGGAGGGGGCCGCCGCCCGGCGGCGCTTCATGGACACCGCACTCTGCCAGTTGCGGCCGAGATACGCGGCCGCTCTGGCGGAGTACCACCGGCTCTATGACCACAAGACCCGCATTCTGCGGGACAGTGAGGAGCGGCCGGATCTCCTGGAGCTGCTGCCGGACTTTAACGAACGGATGGTTCGTTTCGGCGCAGTGCTGGTCCACTACCGCCGGCAGTTCGCGGAGGCGCTGAAGCGCTATGCCGCCCGCCACCATCGGGAGTGCTCCGGCGGAAGGGAGCGCCTGGAGATCACCTATCAGACTGTTTCCTCCGTCACGGACCCGGCGGCGGAGGTGGAGGTTCTCACGGAGCAGCTCCGGGCCCACATGGAATCCCACCAGGGGGCGGAGCGGGCCTCCCGGATGTGCCTCTCCGGCCCCCACAAGGACGATCTGGTCATCACCATCGACGGCCGGGAGGCCAAATCCTACTCTTCCCAGGGTCAGACCCGCACCGCGGCTCTGGCGCTGAAGCTGGCGGAGCGGGAAATCTACCAGAACGCCACCGGCGAATACCCGGTGCTGCTGCTGGATGACGTTCTCAGTGAGCTGGATCCCCGCCGGCAGGAGTTCGTTCTCAACCGCATCGCGGGGGGGCAGGTGTTCATTACCTGCTGCGAAGATGATCGGCTGCCGGTCCTTCTGGGTGGGAAGGTGTTCCATGTGAAACAGGGCGCCATCGGGTGAAGAACACCGCGACCAAGCGTGAGCGCAGGAGCCCTGCAGTACATCAGCTGTCTGCGGGAAGTGGATTTTCTCTTTTTGACAGCAGAAAACAGAGTGAAAGCAGGGAAAGGCAGAATGGACTGGATTTGGTATCATGCGCTGCCCCTCATTGTCTTTGGCGTCCCGCTCATTGGATTTCTGTGGGAGCTGCTGGTGGGGCTGCTCTGCCGGAAAAACCGCTGGCTGCTGTCTCTTCCGGTGCTGGCGGGCGCATTGGGACTGGCTCTCTGTCTGCTGGCACAGTCCTCCCTTTCGCTGTCCTTCCTGCTGGGGTTCTGGGCAGCTTATGGATGTGCGCTCCTCTTCGGATGGAGCCTTTCCCAGTTGCGGACCACAGGGGATCTCCGCTGGAAAAAGTGGATATGCCGGGGAATGGCGCTGTGCTCCGGCGCGGCGCTGGCTGTCGGCTTCGGCGTACTGATCTTGCACGAGATGCGGGCGGCCAATTACACCATGGTGGAGGAAGTCATCAGTGAGGAAAATGCGCTGTCCGAGATCCCGGAGCTGGCCATTACGGATACGGACCGGAAGATTCTCTCCGCTCTGGAGGCGAGTTCTTCTGTTCAGGCAGCCATCGGCGAAGGGGATAAAGTCACAATTAACGGCTTGGTTCCGGCGGAACACGCGGATGTCCAGAAGATTTTGTCAGAATTTCTGGAGGAAGGGCAGTATCAGTTTTCCGAGGTCGGCACCATCGCGCAGTTCGGCGAAATCGGCACTTTGTACTATGATATTTTCGACCGGGAAGAGGGCATCAGGATCATTACAGAAAAGCTGAGTACCGGGGACTTTCGAAAGACAGTCGCCGTTTACAGCGGAGATCCAGAGGAAAAATTGTCCGTGGTCATTTATGAAAATTATGAAGGAACGTTCCAAAAGATAGTCCGGCAGCGCCTGTGGTTTTACGATTTACTCCAGGTTCCAGAGGGGGCATGAACGATGTACCTGCATATCGGCCAAAACGAAATCCTTCCCGACCGCCGGGTCATCGGCATCTTTGACCTGGACAAATGCAGTTACGGCAAGCGGACCCGGGAGTATCTGGCGGCCGCGGAGAAAGAGGGGGTGGTGCTGGATGTGTCCGGCGAGATCCCCAAGTCCTTCGTGGTGTGCGATCACCCCTATCACCGGCAGATCGTGTACCTCAGCCAGCTGAATTCCACCACCCTCCAGAAGCGGGCGGAGAGCGGAAACCTGGAATGAGTCAGGAGGAGGATCCCATGGCGGCATATACGACACTGGTAAACCTTCCCCACTTTTTATCCTCGTTCACATCCCTGGAGACAGGAGCTCTGGTGCTTTTTCTGGCGGCAGTGTTCACGGTGCAGCTGATCCTGCTGCAAAATTACAGCGGGCGCCGGAGATGGCTGCCGCTGATCCTGTGTGCCGCGGCGCTGCTGGCTTTGGAGCTTGGGATTCTGGCGGTAAAATACCTGTTCCTGTCCGTATTTTCCGGAGACGGCTGGTCCAGCCCTCTGCTTCTGGTGTACAGCGTGTTCCTTCTGCTGCTGTATTTTGCCTGGGTGGCGCTGTTCGCCGCCCTCCTGGCTCTGCTGATATATCCCATTTTAAAGAAATTACGCATTTGATTCCAACTTACATGGTTCAGGGCAAGGAGAAACGGGCCGGAGGCGGCTCCGGCCCGGCTCTTCTTGCCTTGGAACGGATATGAATATCCTGAAAGGAGAACCTGCATGGCAGAAAATGAACTGTTGAACTCCACTGCGGTGGACACGGCCAACGAGTACGACGCATCGGAAATTCAGGTGCTGGAAGGCCTGGAAGCCGTCCGGAAGCGGCCCGGCATGTATATCGGCTCCACGTCCACCTCCGGCCTGCACCATCTGGTCTATGAGATCGTGGACAACGCCATCGACGAGGCACTGGCCGGCTACTGCACCGACATCCTGGTGCGAATCAACGAGGGGGACACCATCACCGTGGTGGACAATGGCCGTGGCATCCCCGTGGACATCCAGGCCCAGACCGGCAAGCCCGCCCTGGAGGTAGTGTACACCGTCCTCCACGCCGGCGGCAAGTTCGGCGGTGGGGGCTACAAGGTCTCCGGCGGTCTCCACGGCGTGGGCGCCAGTGTGGTGAACGCCCTTTCCGAATGGCTGACGGTCCAGGTCCACCGGGACGGACATATCTATGAGATGAAGTTCTCCAGGGGCAATGTGACCCAGCCCATGACCATTGTGGGAGATACAGACCACACCGGCACCACTGTCACCTTCAAGCCGGACCCGGAGATGTTCGAGGATACGGAGTACAATTACGATACCCTCCACACCCGGATGCGGGAGGAGGCGTTCCTGAACGCTGGCCTGCGCATCCGCACTGTGGACGCCCGCCCCGGACGGGAGCAGGAGGACAACATGTGCTTCGAGGGCGGCATCCGGGAGTTTGTTACCTGGCTGAACAAGAGCAAGGATGTGCTTCACAACGACGTGATTTACATGTCCGGAGCCCGAGAGGACTCCGTGGCGGAAGTGGCCATGCAGTATAACGACGGCTATAACGAGACGATCCTCTCCTTCGCCAACAACGTCCACACGCCGGAGGGCGGCATGCACGAGGAGGGCTTCAAGCGGGCTCTCACCAATGTGCTGAACGCCTACGGCCGGAAGATCAAGCTGCTGAAGGATGACGAGAAGGTCTCCGGCGAGG
>OJSJ01001968.1_pt1 | contig 12453 bp, 10 predicted proteins | sample 1599381 | NCBI WGS metagenome assembly OJSJ01 (sample SAMN04168658, study PRJEB22393) | human gut metagenome | biome: human gut microbiome; feature: stool | host: Homo sapiens | collected 2014-03-24 | reverse complement strand
ACATACGAATAGAGAGAATCATTGGGGTGGGGAGTTTCCTCACCCTATTTTTGTGGTATCAGATTAAAGATATAAATAATAAAAACGAGATAAGTTATGCGTAAGATTATAATAAGTTTCTGCATCCTGTTCGCTGCCCTTTCCTTACAAGCGCAGTCTGTTAACGGAATCCGTATCGACGGCGGAAATACTCCGATACTTGTTTACTTGGGAGGAAACCAAATCAGTTTGCCTACTACTACCTGCTTTATAGCCAATTTGAATCCCGGACATTATACTGTTGAAGTATATGCCACCCGCTTTACCCGTCCGGGAGAGCGAGTATGGAAAGGAGAAAAATTGTATAAAGACTATGTTTATTTCGATGGTAGGGGAGTGAAAGAGATATGGGTAGACGGACGTGATAACATGCATCCGGAAAGACCTGACCGCCCCGGACAGGGGGGACATCGTCCGGGACAAGGAGAACACCGCCCGGGATATGGTTACAACAGGGTAATGAACGATCAGCTCTTTCAAACGTTTTATAATGAGATGAAGAAGGAGCCTTTTAAAGATGATCGTATAAAGTTGCTTAATGCTGCATTGGCCGGTTCTGATTTTACATCTGCCCAATGTCTCCAACTGACCAAACTTTATACATTTGACGATGACCGGATGGAAATTATGAAGATAATGTATCCCCGCATTGTAGATAAAGAAGCTTTCTTTACAGTGATTAATACCCTGACATTTACTTCCAGCAAGGACAAGATGAATGATTTTATGATAGGGTATGGTCGGCGTTGATACTATTAACTGTACGGTTATAGAGATATGTTACGCATGTTTATTGAGGAATATTATCGGAATAATAAATGATAGGAGATTAAATGATGAAACGAATACTGTTTTTACTCTTTGCGGTCGGTCTGACTGCCAATATGACCGTAATGGCTGGAATGAGCACCAGCAAGGTACGTAAGGAGACACGTTTTCTTACCGATAAGATGGCGTATGAATTGAGTTTGAGTACACAGCAATATAATGATGCGTATGAGATTAATTACGACTTTATTTATTCTGTCCGTAATATCATGGATTATGTGGCCCGTGGCTATGAATGGGCATTAGATGATTATTATGAAGCTTTGGATATTCGTAATGATGACCTCCGGTGGGTATTGAGTGACGCACAGTATCGTCGGTTTCTGGGAACTGATTATTTCTACCGCCCGATTTATATTACCGGCGGAAGATGGAGTTTCCGGGTTTATGTGAATTATCCGAATCGTAGTTTGTTCTACTTCGGTCTGCCTTATCATTATCGGACTTACTGTGGAGCACATTATCGCCCGCACCTTCATCACGTAAGTTTCTATCGGGACAGATATAATTTCAGACATTATCCTACTCCGTATCGGGTAAGAGAGCAGAGATCTTTCCATTCTTATCGTCGTTCGGATTTTGGTTCGGTTCATTTCCGCCCGAATTCTTCCGTCCGTCCGCACAATGCACCGACTCGTCCGGGGGTAACGGGACGTCCAAGTCCATCACAGCGTCCGAGTCATAATTCACGACCGGGAACATCAACTCGTCCCGGAACGGCAACGCGACCTGGAACGACAACGCGGCCTGGCAGTTCTTCACGGCCCTCAACATCAGTTCGTCCTGAATCAGATCGTAGACCGACGGGAGGTAGCAGTACGACAGCAAGCCGTCCTAATCGTGAGAGTAGTAGCTCGAGTACAAGTAGAAGAAATGATAGTCGTCCGTCCGGTAGCGGCAGTAGCTCTTCGTCCGGTAGAAATAATCGTTCCGATAGAAGTAACACTTCCACTAGCCGGGGCAGCAGTTCCGGTCGCAGTAGCAGTACTTCCGGTCCGAGCCGTAGCAGTAGTTCTAACCGGAGCAATGTTTCCGGTGGAAAAACGGAAAGACGTTCCTCTTCCGAAAGTACGAGAAGCAGCAGTCGAAGTTCTTCTTCCCGTTCTTCAGAGCGAGACACCAATTCAAGAAGATAACCTATTCCTTTAATTATTTATATCATTGCTCCTCAGCGGTAGGAGAGCTAGACTCCGGTGTTTTGCCGGCTAGACTATTCAGGGCATCGCCCGTAACTTGGATTTCGGGGCGGATAGTATCCGCCTCGATTTCACTTATCAAACCTTTTTGGGCAAGACGTCTGGCAATGAGTTTATAATATCCTTCCATGCTCTCTTTCAGTTTTCCGTTTTCTGCGAAAGAACTGCGGAAATGTTTGGGCTTCGGGATGATAGAAGCCAGGAAGATACTTTCTTCCGTAGTCAGTTGGGAAGGACGTTTGTTGAAGTAGTAGGCGGAAGCCTCCTGGATGCCGTAGATTAGCGGGCCCCATTCCGCAATATTCAGATATACCTCATACATCCGTTCTTTCGAAGTCAGTCTCTTTGTTTCTATGATCCATACAATCAATGCTTCTTCCAGTTTGCGGGCAAAGTTTTTATTTTTGTTCAGAAATACATTCTTCACTAATTGCATTGTGATAGTGCTTCCGCCACGTGCAAAACGTTTGACTTGCAAATCGTAAATCAACGCTTCGCGGAGTGCATCGGGCAGGAAACCATGATGATAATAAAACGCCCCGTCTTCACTTTGCATCACAGACATTTGCAGGATCGGTGAAATGCTGTCAAGTGGGGTGAAATGTTCCCAGGAAGGGCCGACGGGAAAAGTGCGTACTGGCATTCCATTTTCATATGCTGTGTAGACAAACTCGCCTGACATCTTGGACAGTTGGGTATCGCCATATTCTACAATCTCGAAATTCCTCTCTTTCAACTCTGATTCTAATTTGAGACTATCCAATTGTGCAAAATCAATATCCAACAGGAAATGATAAGCTAACTCACCACTTGTTTTGATACTTTCCAGGTTGTTGAACAGGCCTTTGGGCAGAGAACTGAACAGCTCGTCTGCCGGAAACCATGATTTGTCAACGGCTGCAGTGAAATGCCATAAATCTTTTTTCTTTTCGGCTCGTAGATAAGGATGAACCTGAATTTTATTGAATATAACCGTAGTGGTGCTATCCAATTCAAAAGAATGGTCGCTAATGTTCATTTGATATCCTAAATGTCCGCGGTCGAGATGAATCACTTCGGGAGACAGTACTTTGTGGAATATATCAAGTCCGTTTACTTTCGCTTTTCCGTTGAGATATAGCTGGTTTTTTCCATTACTTTCTTTGGTCATGCTATAAGATAAGGTGTCAAAAGTGACTTTCGCACCAAAACGGCGGGTAATATAAGGTATAGAAACTTTTGTGGAATCGGCAGAGTATAGCTTTGCCATTAATGTATTGGCAGATTGTTTCAGTTCGCCATCAGCTATCCAATGCCGGGTTAGTGTATCTTCGTGTATCTCAATGGTTGACCGGAACTTGTTCTCTTTGATGATAAAAGAAGGGAATACCATAGAAACGAAGTTGCTGTCTTTTCGTTCAGTGATATAAATCTGTTTTAATTGTCCGTTTTCAGGTAGAAAACCGTAGCATAAATTGAGTAGTTTGTTTATTCTTTCCGCATAATTGATTTCCGTTACGGTTTGACCGGATGTTTGTGATGGAACTTTCCGGTCTTTTTTAAAGAGAAAATCATAATTGGCGATGGAGTCTTGCTTTGTAAATGTGAGTCTGATATCTTCTGCTGCTATGTAGCTTACTTCTATTTTCTTGGTGAGTAATTTCCAAAAATTCAGCTTGATGCGGGTTGATGCTAATGTGAATAGTGTATCCCGTTGTTCGGGGATAACCGAAAGGCCTTGGAGATATATTTCATTTAAACCATTCATCTCCAGTTTGTCGTAATGAATGCATAACCCGTGTGTCTGCTCGATACGGGATGTGTGTCGGTTGACTATGCTCCGTAGAAGAACGCTGCGACCTGAGTAGATACAAATGAGGCAGATGAGTATTCCTCCACTGAGAGCTAGCGGAAGAATACGCTTTTGGCTATTTGTTTTCATCATTTACCTTTTAATTATCGGATGCAAAGGTAGGTAAAAAAATGCATTAAACGCGATGGACAGCCTTTGAAGGACAGTCCGCCGTTCTTTTTTTATTTGATAAGCGGTAAGTATTCTCCGTAGCCTTCCTCTTTCATTTTTTCTTTCGGAATAAAACGAAGAGAAGCACTATTGATACAGTAACGTAATCCTCCTTTTTCTTTCGGACCATCCGTAAATACATGTCCTAGGTGGGCGTCTCCGGTTTTACTGCGTACTTCGGTACGTGTCATTCCATAAGAAGTATCTTTCTTCTCTGTAATCAAGTCCTTTTGAATCGGTTGGGAGAAACTAGGCCAGCCACAACCGGAATCGAACTTGTCGGTCGAAACAAATAGGGGTTCTCCGGTGGTGATATCTACGTAGATACCGGGACGGTACTCGTCCCAGTATTCATTCCGGAAAGCAGGTTCCGTAGCATTTTTCTGGGTGACGGCATATTGCTCTGCCGATAATTGTTGGCGAAGGACTGTGTCATCCGGTTTTTGATAAACTTTGGACTTGGGAGCATTGGCTTTGCGTGCCATTTCAAATAAAGCCGGGTTGATATGGCAATAGCCGTTCGGATTTTTATCCAGATAATCCTGATGATAGTTTTCTGCCGGATAGAAATTTGTCAATGGTTTTACTTCTATGGCAATGGGATTTTTATATTGATCCGCTAATGCCCGGACAGCCTGATTAATAACAGCGATATCCGCTTTATTAGTATAATAAATCCCCGTTCTATATTGCGTACCGCGATCATTTCCTTGCCGGTTGAGGCTGGTAGGATCAATCGTTTTAAAATACAGATCAAGAAGCAGACTTAAATTAACTGTTTCGGGGTCATAGACTACTTTCACCGTTTCAGCTGCATTGGTTTCTCCCGAACATACCTGTTGATAGGTCGGCTGGTTGATAATACTGTTGGCATAGCCTACCTCGGTACTTTCTACTCCTCTGATTTGTTTTAGGAAATGTTCTGTTCCCCAGAAACATCCTCCTGCAAGATAAATTTCTGCTGCGATGATAAAGTGTTTCATATCCGTTGGTTCTTTCTATAGTAACGAATGAACCGGCGGATATGTTTGAAGTATTTCTTGTAAAAAACTCAATGGCGTTTTCTATTCTATGATTTCTCCTTTATAGAAATCCAGAATTTTAGTACGGAACAGATAATCATATTTAGCCTGTAACTTGTCAGAGAGTGCTTTAGTCAGATTCAACTTTGACTCATTATATTCCACGAAAGTTGCTTTACCGTTATTGAATTTCTCGCTCATTAACCGGAAAGATTCTTCATTGGCTTTCACTGCCACTTCACTGGAGTTATATTTACTTTCTGCTGCCAGAGCATTGTACCAGGCTTGTTGGATTTCTTTGTAAAGAATCTTTTTGGTATTATCTAGTTGTAAACTGAGATTTGCTTGTTGTAACCGGGCGGTTCGTACACGGTTTCGTGTAGCGAAACGGTTAAAGATAGGGACACTAAGATTAAATCCGATATATTTGTTGAGGTTATTTTTCATCTGGCTGCTGAAACTTCCCTCTGATTTACCACTCACTGTATAATAGTTGCTTCCGAGTCCGGCACTGAAAGATAATTGCGGATAAAAATTACTTTGAGCGATACGGATGTTCTTCTGACTACCTTGCAAGCGATATTCCGCTGCTTTAATGCTAGGTTTGTAGGCAAGCGCTTGTGTATATATATCATCCGGCGGAGTTAGCGCTTCGAATTCCAGTTCTTCTTTCGGATTTTCGAGAATGAAACCTTCGGGAGTCGGTAACTCAAGCAGTTGGCTGAGGTCTAGCAATGATAATTTATATGTATTGTCCGCTTGTACGGAAGTCATTTCATCTTGTGCCACACGTGCTTGTGCTTCAGCCACTTCCGATGGTGAGGCTTTACCTACTTCGAAGAGTCCTTTGATGCGTTTCAACTGATCTTTGCTCAAGTTCGTCTGATTAAAGGCGACTTTGCTTAACTCCAGGTTAAATAGAACTTGCAGATAAGCAGAGGTAACGTTGATGGCTATATCTTCTTTAGCTTTGTTCAGGTCCTCGATAGCGGCCCTAAGATTCAACTTGGCTAATGAATATTGATTTGATAACTGTAAACCTGTAAAAATCGGTACATTGGTCCCTAAGCTGAGGCTCGTATTCGCGCTATTGATATCACTGTAGGAGTTATCTACCGGCGAGGCACTACGTCCCCAACTCCAATTCTGACTCGCACTTCCGCTTAGATTCGGGAGGCGTGCCCATTTGGCTGTATTTACGTCCACTTTATTTTGTTCTGCTTCATTAGCTGTCTGGCGAATATTGATGTTATGCTCGATAGCATAATCAATACATTGCCGCAACGTCCAGGTTTGCGAAGAACCGTTCTGTGCCTGTGCGGAATCTACTCCTGTTCCGGCGAGTAGAAAGATAGCTATGGTTTTATAGATTGTTTTCATAGAAAATGAATTATTTGTCTTTTTTCTCGGCGCCGCGAATTTTGTCATTGGCAGTCACCCCTTTCTTAATCTCAATTTTGATACCATTACTCATTCCTGTGGTCACTTGTGTACGTTGGAATTTCTGTTCGGGTACGGAATCAGTCATGATATATACAAATGTAGAATCACCTTTAAATTCAACGGTGCTTTCGGGTACTGCCAGTACCTTATTGGCACGCTGCAATACAATTTCCGCATTCGCCGAATAACCGGAACGAACCTGTACGGAGTCCGGAACTGAAATAGCAGCTTTAATTTCAAACTGGTTAGCTCCGTTAGTCTCTACTCCTTTAGGAGATATATATTCCAATATCGCGTTGAATGTCAGATTTTGTAAAGCTCCGATAGTCAACTTAAGCGGCATACCTTCATGGATGTGGCCTACTTCTGTTTCATCAATATTACCACGGAAAATCAAATCATTCATGTTGGCTACCGTAGCAATAGTTGTTCCGTCATTGAAGGTGTTACTCATGATCACCGAGTTTCCGGCTTTTACCGGTACGTCCAGAATCAGTCCGTCGATAGTAGAACGAATCATGGTACTGCTGAATGAAGCACTGTTTTTGGTAATACCTTCTTTTACGATTTCCAGGTTATCTTTGGCAGTCTGCTTTTCTTCGCGTGCCTGTTTGACGGCTACTTCACTTTTCTCATATTCTTCCCGGCTGATTAGTTGGTCCTCATACAGTTTCTTCACGCGGGAAAAATCCGTTTCCGCCTGTGTTGCATTAATCTCCGCCAGACGGACACGGCTTTCTGCCGAGTTTAACTGTCCGAGTTCGGGGATAACCTTTACCTTGGCTATCACCTCACCTTTCCTCACTGCTTGTCCTGCCTCCTTGTATACTTCGTCAATAATACCCGAGATCTGGGGCTTGATTAGAATTTCATCTCTTGGTTCTACTTTTCCGGTAGCTACGGTGGTCTTTTGCAGATCAGTCACTTCCGGCTTGAGGGTTTCGTAGACAACAACCTTCGGGCGCGACTTCTGATAAAGGAATACGAACGTTCCGACGAGGATTATGGCAACAATTACCAATAATACGATTTTCAGATACTTTTTCATCTTGATTATATATGTTTAATTTTTAATTCTTTATTCAACTTTCAACTCTTCCTTCTCAATACTCAACTTCTACTCATCTCTGATTGCTTCAATCGGCTTGATAGCCATTGCCCGATAAGCAGGTGCCAGGCCGGCTAACATCCCCAATGCAGCCAGAAGTGCGCAAGTGCCGACCGCTAATCCGAAGCTGACTTGAAAATGGCTGTCTCCTCCGTTTGAACTGGCTAGCATATCTGCTACTTGCAATATCATTACGGCAAAAGAAATCCCGAACATTCCGGCAATCGTGGTGAGCACCATACTTTCCGATAGAATCTGTTGCAGGATATCTTTCGGACGTGCTCCGATAGCCCGGCGGATACCAATTTCGGTCGTGCGTTCCTTTACGGTCACCATCATGATATTGGATACACCGATAGCACCTGCCAGTAACGTTCCTAATCCTACCATCCAGACCAATATATTAATGCCGTTGAATAAGTTGTCTACCATAGAAAACATCGCTTCGGCATTCAGATACATAACTGCTTGTTTGTCGTTAGGGGCGATATAATGGGCAGCTTTGATAATCTGTTCCATTTTCGGTTGCAGTTCAGACACCTTGACACCTTGTTTGGCTGTGAAGCATACTACATCAATCTGCCCTCCCAGATTATAAGCCTGTTGCATGGTGGTGAAAGGTAGAGTGACGGCTTCCGAAGCTCTTCCTTGTATATTCATATCTCCTTCGGAAGAAGACATCCCGATCACCTGATAATAAATCCCGTCTACTCTCACGTATTTGCCGCACGGGTTCTCTCCCGGTTTGAAAAGGCTTTCATAAATTCGTTTGCCGATCACACAAACTTTTCGCGCTTCGCGTATATCAACTTCATTGATAAACCGTCCATACGCCATTTCCTGTGATTCGATGTGGAGATAATCGGGGTATAGTCCTTTTACACTGCAATCATATTTCTTATCTTCGTATACAGCTTTAGATCCCCAACGTGCAACGGAGGGGGTAATGACTTCCACTTCTTTGACCTGCGAACGAAGGCGTTCGATATCTGTAGATTCCAGATTCCACCACCTTCCTTTGCGAAAACCTTTATACGCTTCTCCTGTCCTTTGTGAAGCTAGGAAACCGGAGTTAGTCGCAAATCCTTCAAAGTTCTTTTTTAGCATATATTCCAGTCCCTGTCCGCCGCCAATAAGGGCTACAAGCATAAAAATTCCCCAGAACACACCGAATGCAGTCAGCAGACTTCTTGTCTTATTTCTTGTGATAGTGATGAGGATTTCCTCACAAGTATCTATGTCTATTCTCATAATCTTAATCTGCTCTAAGTGCTTCGATCGGCCGGATACTGACTGCTTTCCGGGCAGGGAACAATCCGGCTAATGTTCCAGCTATTATTAATGTGAGTGTAGCTTGTATGGCGATTCTGATGTCGACAGTAGGATTCAGAAAAACCGTTTCTGTCCACATTCCGGTATCCATTGTCTGATTGCCGAAAGCGTTGTTCATCCATTCGGTTGCTCCGATACCGGCCACCATGCCTATATATCCGAATATTGTGGTAATAGTGACACTCTCAACGATAATCAGCCAAAGAATAGAAAGCGGTTTGGCGCCGAGTGCTTTGCGGATACCAAATTCACGGGTACGTTCTTTTACCGTAATCAGCATGATATTGGAAACTCCGACAATTCCGCTTAGTAATGTAAAAATACCGATAACCCAAATCGCTATACGGAGCATGGCCGACCCCTGTTGTTGTTGTAGATAATTGGTAAATCGGTTCCATATCCAAATTGCACTATGGTCGGTCGGGTCAAAACGATGATTGGCTCCCAAAACTTTGCGGTAGTAGGTTTCAAACTTCTCATTGGCTTCTATTGTTTCCAAATTTTTGGTAGTCATGATGAGGTTATTCAGTTTGTCACCCTTATTATAAATGGTTTGCAGAGTACTGAAAGGAATGTAGGCGTCGCTGTCTCCGCTGTCTCCCTTGTCGTTATAAAGTCCAACCACTTGATAAACCACATTGCCGGCATTGACAAACTGTCCGATAGGATCGGTATGGGTCTTGTCGAATAAGATTTCAGCAGTCTTCTTATGGAGCACGATCACTTTGCGTCGTTCCCTGATATCAATCTCGTTGATGAAACGTCCTTTGAAGAGTTTTACAACTTCTACTTCCGTATGATTGGGATATACACCGGAAAGACTCAGGCTTACATACTCTTGCCCGAAACTAAGATTTACGCCTCCTTGCCATACCGTTCCGCCGGTATTGATAACATGATCCGGGAAATACCGGTTGGTAGCGTCTACGTCTTTATTGTCCAGTTGCACCCGTCTTCCTTCTTTCAATCCATCGTAGGATTTACTTGTCCAACCCGGAAAAATCTTGATAGAGTTCATCGCCCGTTCCGAAGCCGATTGCTCGAATGCATGAATCAGTCCGTTGCCTGCACCCAATAGGACGATAAGCATGAATATTCCCCATGCTACGGCAAATCCCGTAAGGAAGGTCCTCAGCTTATTGCGTTTGATAGTACTATAAATTTCTTGCCAGATGTCAATCATGATATCGTTTGTATAGTAGTATATTTTGATTTATTTCATGATACCGTTTTTGCCGAAAGGAGAAGCGTCGTGATCGATGTTGTCTTCAATTCGTTCAATGATACCGTCTTTGATGTGGATGATTTTATCGGTCTGGTTGGCCACTCCGCTTTCATGGGTGACCACTACAATCGTCATTCCCATTTTATGCAGGTCTTTCAGGATTTGCATCACTTCTACTGAAGTTTTGCTGTCCAATGCTCCCGTCGGTTCGTCAGCCAGGATAATTTGCGGTTGGGTGATGAGTGCTCGGGCGATAGCTACACGTTGTTTCTGACCGCCGCTCATTTCGTTGGGCATATGGTGTGCCCAGTCTTTCAGTCCCAATCGGTCGAGATATTCCAGTGCAAGTGCATTTCGTTTCTTTCGGCTGATCCCTTGATAGAATAAAGGAAGTGCAACGTTTTCTACGGCGTCTTTGAAGGAAATTAAGTTGAATGACTGGAAAATAAAGCCGATCATACGGTTCCGGTATTCGGCGGCTTTGGTTTCGCTCAAGTCTTTGATAAGTACGTTGTTCAGATAATAATCTCCGGTATCGTAGTTATCAAGTATTCCTAATATATTAAGTAAGGTTGATTTCCCGGACCCGGATGCTCCCATGATAGAAACAAATTCACCTCGTCCGATAGTGAGATTAATGCCTTTAAGTACATGGAGGGGTGCTCCGTTGTTGTAGGTCTTGTTGATGTCCGTTAGTTGTATCACAATTTTCTTTATTTAGTTCCTGTTTTCTAATAAATTTCTACTATTAGACGGCTTCAAGATACGAAAAGTTGCAAGGTGGCCGAACTTTTTTCTAAAAACATTTTGTAGACTCAATCTTCTTTACGTAATTTGTGTGCAGTAAACTTAATGATTAACTAACCCTTTTAAATAAAAGTATCATGAATTCAAACATGGAAAAGCCCTACGTAGTAGGTATTGACATAGGCGGAACGAACACCGTCTTTGGAATTGTTGACGCACGCGGAACTATTATTGCCAGCAGCTCAATCAAAACTGCCGGTTATCCTACTGCCGAAGAATATGCTGACGAAGTTTGCAAGAATCTGCTTCCGTTGATTATCGCTAATGGCGGTGTCGATAAGATCAGAGGTATCGGTGTGGGTGCTCCGAATGGTAACTACTATACGGGAACTATTGAATTCGCTCCAAACTTGCCTTGGAGAGGGATCCTTCCGTTAGCTGCTATGTTTGAAGAAAGATTGGGTATTCCTACGGCTTTGACCAATGACGCTAATGCAGCTGCTATCGGTGAAATGACTTATGGTGCTGCCCGTGGTATGAAAGACTTTATCATGATTACCCTGGGTACCGGTGTAGGTAGCGGTATTGTTATCAACGGTCAAATGGTGTATGGCCATGACGGTTTTGCCGGTGAATTGGGGCACGTGATTGCCCGTCGTGACGGTCGTATCTGTGGTTGTGGCCGTAAAGGTTGTTTGGAAACTTACTGCTCGGCTACTGGTGTAGCCCGTACAGCCCGTGAATTTCTAGCTGCTCGTACTGATGCCAGCTTGCTTCGTAACATTCCGGCAGAAAGTATCACTTCAAAAGATGTATATGACGCTGCCGTACAAGGAGATAAACTGGCACAGGAAATATTCGAGTTTACAGGAAATATTCTGGGTGAAGCTTTGGCAGATGCTATTGCATTCTCCAGTCCTGAAGCAATCGTATTGTTCGGAGGTTTGGCTAAATCAGGCGATTATATCATGAAACCGATTATGAAGTCAATCGATGATAATGTACTGAATATTTATAAAGGTAAGACAAAATTGCTCGTTTCTGAACTGAAAGATTCTGATGCTGCTGTATTGGGTGCCAGTGCTTTGGCTTGGGAGCTAAAAGATATCAAGGAATAATATCGATTTTATAATAAAGGTAATGAAAATCCCCGAGAGCTATTGTTTTCGGGGATTTTCTTTTTATATACCGGGAAAATTACAGTTTCTCACTGGGGAACAATTCCTTGACCGTGAGGAAAAAGAGGTGAGGCTAAGAAATAAAAAAGGGAATTTCATGTTGAATGAAGTTCCCTTTTTTATCTCGAATCTTAAAGTTAATCTTAGTTGTTAACTCTTTTTTCTTTGATTCTAGCTTTCTTACCGGTAAGAGCACGCAGGTAATACAATTTAGCGCGACGAACTTTACCTACCTTGTTCACCTCGATGCTGTCGATAGCCGGTGATTCGATTGGGAAAATTCTTTCTACGCCTACGGTTCCTGACATTTTACGTACAGTGAAACGCTTTTTG
>OJSJ01001961.1_pt1 | contig 12535 bp, 9 predicted proteins | sample 1599381 | NCBI WGS metagenome assembly OJSJ01 (sample SAMN04168658, study PRJEB22393) | human gut metagenome | biome: human gut microbiome; feature: stool | host: Homo sapiens | collected 2014-03-24 | reverse complement strand
CAAGAGTCCACGGATCAACTCCAAAGGTTTCAACACTTCTGCCATTCTAGGGTTCGTAAATACCCTTGAAGAAGTACTCAAAAAAGAAAATCCATCCCATATTGGTGTGGCTTTCGACCCGGCAGGTCCTACTTTCCGGCACGAGGCCTACGAACAGTATAAAGCACAGCGGGAAGAAACCCCGGAAGCAATCCGTCTCTCCGTACCTATTATAAAAGATATTATTCGTGCCTACCGCATCCCTATCCTGGAAGTACCGGGCTATGAAGCGGATGATGTCATCGGTACGCTTGCTACTGAGGCAGGTCGCCAAGGCATCACAACTTATATGATGACACCGGATAAAGACTATGGACAGCTGGTATCTGAAAATGTATTCATGTACCGCCCCAAACATACAGGTGGTTTCGAGATCATGGGTATAGAACAGGTAAAAGCTAAGTTTGATATCCAATCGACCCAGCAGGTCATTGACATGTTGGGGTTAATGGGTGACGCATCCGATAACATACCCGGCTGTCCCGGCGTAGGAGAGAAAACCGCACAAAAGCTAATCAGCGAATTCGGCAGCATCGAAAACCTTCTGGAACACACCGACCAACTGAAAGGTGCCTTGAAGACTAAAGTCGAAAACAATCGCGAAATGATTACCTTCTCCAAATTTCTTGCAACTATCAAAATTGATGTTCCCATCAAACTTGATATGAAAGCACTCGTTCGTGAAGAACCCAACGAAGAAGAACTTCGGAAAATTTTCGAAGAGATGGAATTTCGTACACTCATTGATCGCGTACTCAAAAAAAGCAATGCCCCCTCTCCTTCTTCTGCTGCCCCCGATCTTTTTTCACTAGGTCCGCTTTTTACCCCAAATAATGGCCCGGTTCAAGGCAATTTGTTTGAAGAATTTGCGGGCGACCGACTGGACGATGAAAAAAAATCGAATCTCGCGCGTTTAGAAACCAGCAATTTCGACTACCAACTCATTGATACAGAAGAGAAAAGATCTGAAATTATTAAAAAGTTACTTACAACGAAAATTCTCTCAATAGATACCGAAACCACCTCTGCTGAGCCAATGGAGGCAGAATTAGTAGGAATGAGTTTCAGCGACACCGAAAATCAGGCCTATTATGTTCCGGTTCCACCCGAGCGGGAAGAAGCGTTAAAAATAGTAAATGAATTCCGACCACTCTACGAAAATGAGAATTCAATGAAAGTCGGACAAAATATCAAGTACGATATTCTGGTTCTTCAAAATTACGGAGTGGAAGTGAAAGGTGAACTTTTCGACACCATGCTTGCACATTATGTATTGCAACCCGAACTTCGCCATAATATGGATTATCTGGCAGAAATTTATCTGCACTATCAAACTATCCATATCGACGAACTTATCGGACCGAAGGGAAAGAATCAAAAGAACATGCGCGACCTCCCACCGGAGGAAGTTTACAAATATGCTTGCGAAGATGCGGACATTACCCTGAAACTTAAAAACGTTCTTGAGGAAGAATTAAAGAAACAAGGCGTGGAACACCTCTTCTATGAAATAGAGATGCCACTTGTACGTGTGCTTGCCAACATGGAAAGCAACGGAGTGCGTATTGATACCGAAGCACTGAAGCAAACGTCCGAACACTTCACTGTCCGCCTGCAGGAGATCGAAAAAGAAATTTATGAGCTGGCAGGTGAAACATTCAACATCGCTTCACCTAAACAAGTAGGTGAGATCCTGTTTGACAAGCTGAAGATTATAGATAAAGCAAAAAAGACAAAGACTGGTCAATATGTTACTTCGGAAGAAGTGCTGGAGAGCCTGCGCAATAAACATGAGGTCATTGGAAAGATACTCGAATACCGTGGATTGAAGAAATTACTGGGAACCTATGTGGATGCTCTTCCTCTATTGATCAATCCACGTACCGGACGCATCCATACTTCCTTTAACCAGGCAGTCACAGCTACCGGACGCCTCAGTTCCAGCAATCCGAACCTGCAGAACATCCCCATCCGTGACGAAGATGGAAAGGAAATCCGCAAGGCTTTTATTCCGGATGATGATTGCGAGTTCTTCTCTGCCGACTATTCGCAAATAGAATTGCGTATTATGGCGCATCTAAGCGAAGATAAGAATATGATCGACGCATTCCTTAGCGGCTATGACATTCATGCCGCCACTGCCGCTAAAATATATAAAATAGATATCAAAGACGTCACCCCCGATATGCGCCGTAAGGCAAAGACCGCCAATTTCGGTATCATCTATGGCATCTCTATCTTTGGCCTAGCAGAACGTATGAACGTGGACCGCAAAGAGGCTAAGGAACTGATTGACGGATACTTTGAAACTTATCCGCAGGTACGCGAATATATGGATAAAAGTATCCAAGTAGCGCGTGAGCAAGGGTATGTGGAAACCATTTTCCATCGCAAACGCTTCTTACCTGATATCAACTCGCGAAATGCAACCGTACGCGGATATGCAGAGCGCAATGCTATCAACGCACCTATTCAAGGAAGCGCTGCCGATATCATCAAAGTTGCCATGGCACGCATCTATGAACGCTTCCAAAGTTACAAATTGAAAGCTAAGATGATTTTACAGGTCCATGACGAACTAAATTTCAGCGTTCCAGAGGCTGAAAAAGAGTTTGTGCAACAAATTGTAATCGAAGAGATGGAACGCGCATATCGCATGCACGTACCCCTGAGAGCCGATTGTGGATGGGGAAAGAACTGGTTAAAGGCCCACTAAATCCAACTATAACTTTATTTAACTTACAATCAGAAAGCAACTGAAGTAATCTATTCAAAATACAGTTTGCTCACCAGAATATCCGGCAACATCACTGCCGGATATTTTTTTATAATTAATATTGGCAAAAAGAAAACATAACAAACCCATTCATGCTAACATTTTGACTATATTTAATCTATTTATCGCTATTATGTCAATATAATACGTACCTTTGCAGCAAATTTAATGACATAATGATAGAATATAGTAAGAGATAACTTAAAAACATATAGAACCATGAAAACAAAAGTATTTTTAAAAACAGTTGCATTATCAGCAGTTATTCTATTTGGTGGCATTGCAGCTTCTGCAGCTAACAAAAACAACCTCATTTACAATTCGGAAGAGAAAGATGGAGTAATGGTTGGACAGACCGTTTACAAAATGGACGGTGGTACTTTAGCAAATTATATGAAGCATAGTTATAAATATGATGACCAAAAACGCATGACTGAAAGCGAGACTATGAAATGGAACAGCGGAAAGAATGCTTGGGAAAACGACCTTCGCGTTTGCTACGCTTATCAAGGAAAAACTCTCACTACTACTTATTATAAGTGGAATAACAAACAAAAAGCATATGTCCCGAAATGACGGTTACAATGGACAATCCAAATCTGTAAAAACAGCAGATACTCTCTTAAAAATCTAACAAACAAATTGAACAAACCGAAACCTTTATAAGTTTTGTACACCAAGTGAAAGCCGGAATACGTGATGTATTTCGGCTTTTTTCATAACTTTGCCTGCCTAAACAAAACCTATTTATGATACCTGCTACCCTCACCCACTACATTGAAACAGAGATTATTCCCCGTTACAAGCACTTTGACAAGGCACACAACCTCGCACACGTACGTACTGTTGTAGAAGAAAGCCTCACACTTGCCAAGGAATATAATGTGAACGAAAGCATGGCATATACCATTGCCGCATACCATGATACAGGACTTTGTCGGGATCGTGCTACACATCATCTCATCTCAGGAGAGATTCTGAAACAAGACAAAATGCTCTGCCAATGGTTCAGTGAGGAAGAAATAGAAACCATGAAAGAGGCGGTGGAAGACCATCGGGCATCTACCGATCACGAACCGCGAAGCATTTATGGCAAAATAGTGGCAGAAGCAGATCGTGTGATTGACCCCGTAATCACCTTACGCCGCACCGTGCAATACGGATTAAAACAGAAACCGGAAGCGGAAAAAGAATGGCACTACCAACGTTTCCGCCAGCATCTGATGGAGAAATATGCACCGGGTGGATATCTGAAACTTTGGTTTCCGGAATCAAAGAATGCAGAAAAGCTGAAAGAACTGCAAAAGATTATCGCAGACGAAGCACAGTTGAGGAGTATCTTCCAACAGTTGCTTGCCGAGGAAAAAGAATAAGGAATAGAGCCATATATAAAACAGAGAATATATCTCAAAATTTATGCAATTCTACCCTTTTAAAAGAAAAAGAGGATGTGTCAACTTGAACTGCTATCATATGACACATCCTCTTCTATCTGTTAAGTAATTATTTTAATCCTGTTTCTGAATGTATTCTCCATTGCTATAAGCATAAACATTGTCATTAATAGTAATGTCCATACTTGTAGCATCGCAATCTCCAAATAGTGGAGCGCAGACAAAACTACTATAGTTACTATCATTTGCCTTACCAGCATCGCTTATAGTAAAACTACCCAGATTGACCGTACTACCATCATAGGTATAGGTTCCGCTGACCGTATTATTCTTAAATACGGCTGAAGACGCCTTCTCACTTGCCGTAACCCCGAAACAACCAAGGAATGGCGAGCTATAGTTTACCTTATTGACATATTTAGCATCAGACACCTTTAGCGTTATATTGCTTGTCTGGCAATTCTCTATGATGAATGATTTGGCTTTAATAATATACCCCGCCAATCCGGCAATGTTATAACTTCCACCGTTAATTGTAAAATCAGATACAGAACATCCTTTCAAATGGATATCTTCAGTATTGTTTCCATTCATATAAGACACAATACCTGCCAGTTTTACAGCACCATCCGTATCACTTTCCATATTAATCTCAGAATTGCTGACCTTTACGTTTTCTACCGTCAGACTTCCATTGGAAAAGCCTATTACGATGGCTGTCCATTTGGAACTTCCATTAATAGTGGCATTAGTGACGTTCAGATTCTTAACGACTGCATTTTGTACATTGCCCAACAGACCGGCTCCAGGATATTTGTGATTGACCGTAAGATTACTGATAGTCTTATTGTTGCCATCGAAAGTGCCTTTGAAGTATTTCACGGTTTTCACGTATTCAGCCTCTTGTTTATCCATGTTAATCGTTTTATGCGCTGAATTATCCCCTATTGGTTTCCAGCTTTTATTACCCATATCCAGATCATTGGACAGTTGAATCGTTTTTCCTTCAAATGTATTGTTCTTTTCTACTTGTTTTGCTATCCACGCCAGCTCGCTGGGAGCAGTGATAGCATAAATATTGTTTTCGCATTTCGGTTCAAAGGCGCAGCTGCCATCCCAGGGAATATTATTGACTATATTAAAGTCCGTACCAACAACTAACGTTTTTTCTGTTCCGCTATTCTCCGTTACTTTGATCGTAAAATTAGGAACTGATTCCGGCTCTACAATACCGCACCATTTACAGCCACCCATCGGAACTTTCAAAGCAGTTTCATTAGTCAAAGCATCTGTAGTACAGTTCTTGATGATGACAGTTCGCGCCTTGGTGCCACTATTGGCAATATCGCCGATAAAGCCGGACACATATCCGTAAGTGTTATCACATTCACCGTTCAGGCTCAGAGTGATATTCTTTGTAGAACAATCCTCAAACGTCACACTGTCATACATGGAACCTACCAACCCTCCATACCCGAAGGATGCCGCTATAGAGGCCTTCTCTACTTTACAGCCTTTCAGTGTGGCCGTTGCAGTATTAGCTGCCGCTCCATCCGCTTCGATATAACCAATCAGACCACCTACACGGTAAGAGGCTGCACCATGGGTAAAGATCTCCACATTTTTGGCAATGCAATTCTCATACTTGGTAACATTACCTCTTGAATAGCCCACCAGTGCGCCTACCCATTTGGGAGAAACTGAGGCATCGGGACGAATGGTTACTTTGTCCAGTGTGATATCCTTGATGGTGGCAGCACCATATACAACAGCAAACAGACCAATACAAGCCTGTGGGGTATACTTGGTTTCCTGCTGGTTCATGATATACTGGCTCATATTCAAGTTTTTAATAGTATGACTCTTTCCTTCGAATATTTTTCCATTGATAACCATACCCAACCACGGCTTATCGGCAAGGTCAACATCAGCATACAGAGTAGTTGTTTCAGCAGTCAATGTCACCGGAAGTGATTTGTAATTAACGTCGTTGGGGGCTGTCTTCGATTGATAAAATGCCAGTTGTGCAGCCGTATAGATATTACCGTTTGTAGCTTCCACCTGAGAGATTCCATCCCAAGTAGAAGTGAATTTAAAGTTCTCAGGATTGGTTACCGCTTTGATGTTTGCGGCTCCAAAAGAAGCGACATCCACAGTTGCGCTGTTACTGCCATCACGCACCAATTCTTCTACTGTTCCATAGATTTCTACATTACCGCCTTTGATGATTAGTTTCTTAACCGTAACTCCGGCATTCACCACTAATGTTTGTTTGGCGGTGGTAACGGTCACTTCATTGTAGGTAGCCGTTGCACCCACCGCACTCAATGTAACGGTTGTTCGGGGCATATCAATAGCGACAGAAGGGGCGCTGGTTCCACCGTCGCTTACCTCCGGAATTGCCAGTGAGACTTTGTTAGTGGCTATTTCTGCGGGGTCCGTCTGACTTTCCTTATTCTTGTCCGTCAATTGTAATGCCCCGTTGCTTGTGCCGGGGACTGAATTAAAAGCCAGATTAATATCGGAGTTCTCCACTACAGGTATCTCGATTCCAGTACTTTGTCCTGCTGTGGCAAACTCTCCGGTTATGGCAATGTCTGTAGTAGTTTTTTTCTCCGGTGCTGTCTGCGGAAGGTTACTACTATCTGCTAAAGCTTCGTTAAGTGCAGTTGGTGTGGTTGCCTCTACCGTAACACAGTCTAAAGCCGGAACTTCCAGCAAGTCTCTGCGGTTAAGCGTCTTGTCATTCAAAGTCTTGGTAAAGTACACTTTGTCGCTTCCATTGGTCAGTTCGGCTGTGATGAATTGATAAGTACCTATGGGTAATGGAATGTAGAAACTCCGTGAAGTAGTGCTTGATGAAGCATCGAAAGTAGCAGTGATAGTCTTGCTGGCTCTTTCATCCTTTATTGTCAATACAGGGTATTCCGCACTTAAGTCTGCCGTGCAAGTTCCCGCGATATTATTGGATGCGGTAATCTTGAAAGTCGTGGCATCCGCCGGTATTTTGTTTACCGTCAGCTTAATCAAGGCTGCCATATGCTTGAAGGAAAGAGCACTTAAATTACCAGCATCCGTTACTTTTGCATACATCGGACCATTGCTCGAACCGGCATATTTTTTGAGGGTGGCGGGCAAGGTCATAGTCAACGCATTGTTGGTTACACTCATATCCGATTGATCAGGATAGATGGAGAAAGATGCAGTCTTGCCACTTTCTACACTTCCGGTGAAAGTCGCAGAGGTTGTTCCCACACCGCTTTGATAATTAAGCGTCGTTTTAGAATAGTCCGTACAGAACAATGCCAATGCATCGGTGGATTGCCATACAATCTGATATAGGTCGTTTACTGTGGTACGGGTATTGCCGCCTGCACCTTCAAAGGTGGCCATAATAGTGGTGTTCCCTTTCCCATTGGTCATTTCAAATTCGTCCTGACTGCAACTGAATACGGTCAAAGCAACAGTTGCCGTGCAGGCAACTTGCATGAGTTTTCGTAGTCTTAGCATAATAAAGTTCCTCCTTAGTTTTCTATGGTTAGAATGTCATTGATTAAATCTTCCAAATCACTGCTTGATGCAGAGCCATAGTTGCGTGTAGAAGTTCTGTTAGAGTAAGATTTCGTTTGAACGGGGTTGTAACCTTCGCTGCTTGCCGCGATTACACCTTCATTCTCCATTTTGATTACTTCCATGGAAGGGGCTTCGTAGGTCTCTTTCTGGGTTTGCTTGTCTGTTGTCATACACTTAATTGTTTAAAGTTTAACATAAAAAAACGTGAGTCGCCGTATCTGTTTACCCATACATCAGGCCTTCGCAATGCCTCACACCCGGATAAACAACAGCTACTCACGTCAATTATGTATATAGACGCACCACTCCTCTCGTGGAAGAAGATGCAGGTATATAACAAAGACGTGAGCGTTGTTGTTATTATCTTCGAGTGTTAATCAAAGTTGCGAAGTTTGATGTATGAAGATAATTTCAATAACGCTTTTGTTAAATATAACAAGTTCACTACGCTATAGTGAACACTGGGCAAATATAGTTATAAATTATTTACCTTGATACATTTTGTCCTATTTTTATTTTAAATCACTCATCACCAGCCGTCTGATTCATTACCGTGCAGAAATGAACTAAATGCAATAGCTAACTCCTTTCTTAGGCATTCCTATGCTTTTTCCCTTCCAACGGTTAGCCTTTTCCTTCCGAACGCTTATTCTTTCCACCGTGGAGTTTCTTTCTTTCCACCATGGTGGAAAGAAAGTTTCCCCGTGATGGAAAGCAACTTTCTCCATGGTGGAAAGAATAAGTACCTACTACAATTTTCCTTAACCGTCGCAGCGAAAAGGGATAAAAGTGGCGATGCGGCAGCTTAACCTCTGAAACTTAATATTATTTATGCGGATCAGGAATTGAATTGTGTTCATATCGGGAAAGAAAGGAACAAAAGGAGTGATAAAGTGGTAAGGTAAACAAACCTACCTGCATTTACCACTAACCTCAGAGTAAAACCAATACCCCCAATGGTAAAAATGTACAATCCATAAGGCAATAAACAGAAGAATACCTATCTTTGCAGGCAGAAAACAAAGTAATAACGAAATAGATAATGGCTTTACAATGTGGTATTGTCGGTCTGCCAAATGTAGGCAAGTCGACGCTTTTCAACTGTTTGTCCAACGCAAAAGCGCAGGCGGCAAACTTCCCTTTTTGTACAATAGAACCGAATGTGGGTGTAATCACCGTGCCCGATGAGCGCCTGACGAAGCTCGCCGAACTGGTACATCCGGGACGCATCGTGCCCACTACGGTGGAAATCGTGGACATTGCCGGACTCGTAAAGGGTGCCAGCAAAGGCGAAGGACTGGGTAACAAATTCCTCGCGAACATTCGTGAAACGGATGCTATCATCCATGTGCTGCGTTGTTTCGACGATGAAAACGTGACACACGTGGACGGAAGCATCAACCCGGTGCGCGACAAGGAAATCATCGACTACGAGTTGCAACTGAAAGACCTAGAAACCATTGAAAGCCGCATCCAGAAAGTGCAGAAGCAAGCACAAACAGGTGGCGACAAAACTGCCAAGCTGGCTTACGATGTACTGGTGCAGTATAAAGAGGCACTGGAACAAGGCAAAAGCGCACGCACCGTGCAGTTCGAGACCAAAGACGAACAGAAGATTGCCAAAGAGCTTTTCCTCCTGACCAGCAAACCGGTGATGTACGTCTGCAACGTGGACGAGGCAAGCGCAGTGAATGGCAATAAATACGTGGAAATGGTGCGCGAAGCAGTGAAGGACGAAAATGCCGAAATCCTGATTGTAGCCGCCAAGACCGAAGCCGACATCGCCGAACTGGAAACGTACGAAGACCGCCAGATGTTCCTCGAAGAAGTAGGATTAAAAGAATCCGGCGTAAGCCGCCTGATTAAATCGGCCTACCAATTGCTGAATCTGGAAACCTTCATCACCGCCGGAGAAATGGAAGTGAGAGCATGGACCTACCAGAAAGGCTGGAAAGCTCCGCAATGCGCCGGAGTTATCCATACCGACTTTGAAAAAGGATTCATCCGTGCCGAAGTTATCAAGTACGAAGACTTCATCCAGTATGGCAGCGAGGCCGCCGTACGCGAAGCCGGAAAGCTGGGCGTGGAAGGCAAAGAATACGTGGTGCAGGATGGAGATATCATGCACTTCCGGTTCAACGTCTGATTTACAGAACTCATTATAAATCGTCCGCCAAGTGGCGGGCGATTTAATCACAGAATAATACTGCAAACCAACCATGAAGCAACCTTTCTCCACTCTGCTCGTCATGCTTCTGTGTAGTGTCGCTTATGCACATATCGCCATGAAAAGCGGTCTGCCCACCTATCAGAAACACGCCCGTCCCATGAGCCTGAAACGCTTCTACCAATGGATGGAAAAGGCAAAGCCCGAATCCATACTGCACGGTAAAGAAGTCCCCGTATTGATGAAGCAGAAAATAAGGTAGGACGACTTTACTATATGAAAAAAGAAATCTACGTAAAATAGTACATTGCAAAATGGAAAACAATAATATGAAATACCTTATAGCCGGAACAGGCGGCGTGGGAGGCAGTATCGCCGCCTTTCTGTCCCTTGCCGGCAAATATGTGACCTGCATTGCCCGCGGTGAACATCTGGCTGCCATACGCGAACACGGATTGCGTTTGCACTCCGACCTGAAAGGCGAACATACACTACCCATCAAAGCCTATACCGCCGAAGAATATACAGGCAAAGCCGACGTCATCTTTGTATGCGTCAAAGGCTATTCCATAGATTCGATAACGGAGTTGATAAAACGCTCCGCCCACAAGAACACGGTCGTAATCCCTATTCTCAATGTCTACGGCACAGGTCTCCGCATTCAGCGCCTGGTGCCCGGAGTGACGGTTCTGGACGGTTGCATCTACATTGTCGGCTTCGTGTCCGGCAAAGGAGAAATCACGCAAATGGGCAAGATATTCCGTCTGGTTTACGGTGCACACAAAGGCACGGTTGTTCCCCGTGGAACGTTGGAAACTATACAACAGGACTTGCAGGAAAGCGGCATCAAAGCCGAGATATCTCCCGACATCAACCGGGACACTTTCGTGAAGTGGTCTTTCATCTCTGCTATGGCTGTCACCGGAGCTTATTACGATGTGCCTATGGGCGAAGTACAGAAACCTGGAGAGGTGCGCGATACGTTTATCGGACTGTCGCGCGAGAGTGCCGCACTGGGCGCTAAACTTGGTATTGACTTCAAGGAAGACATTGTAGAATATAATCTTAAAGTTATCGACAAACTGGACCCGGAAAGTACCGCTTCCATGCAGAAGGATATGGCTAAGGGACACGAAAGTGAGGTGCAAGGGTTGCTTTTTGATATGATTGCTGCCGCAGAAGAACAGGGGATTGATATTCCGACGTACAGGATGGTGGCGGAGAAGTTCAAGTCGCAAATTGCGACTTCAAATAAGGCAGTAACCTATGAAATACTATTTATGCATCCCAACATAAAAAAGGCAGATGGAATTAACAGTAATCATACAGAGTAAAATATACGAAATAAGAGGGCAACAAGTGATGCTTGACAGGGATTTAGCGGACTTATACGGAGTCGAAACAAAAGTTCTCAATCAATCAGTAAAACGTAATATAGAACGCTTTCCTGACGACTTTATGTTTCAACTAACCAACGAAGAAACTCAAAATTGGAAGTCACAACTTGTGACCTCCAATTCTATCAAAATGGGATTAAGACGAAATCCTTATGCATTTACAGAATTGGGAGTCGCTATGTTAAGTAGCGTGCTTAACTCTTCAATCGCCATTGAAGTCAACATTGCCATCATGCGTACCTTCGTTGCCACTCGCCGCCTCATCTCTACTCCCCCCACAGATAGAATAGGCCAATTGGAGGAAGAACTGAAGGAACTCAAATCCTACATCGAAGAAGTCTTTACCGATTACAACGACATCAACGAAGACACCCGTATGCAACTGGAGCTAATCAACCAAACCCTTGCCGAACTGCAAGCCCAGAAAAGGCTGGCAGATAGCACCAGAAACCCTATCGGCTTTATAAAACCAAAACAATAAACCATATAATCAGATACATTTATGCCATCACTGCTCACCATCAATTGGAATCCCGATCCCGAACTGTTCAACCTCTTCGGAAGTTTCCCCATTCGCTATTACGGGCTACTGTGGGGTATCGGCATCGTACTTTCCTGCATCATAGTCCAGCGCCAATACCGGGATAGGAAAATCAGTGAAGACAAGTTCACCCCGCTCTTTTTCTATTGCGTAATCGGCATCACCCTCGGAGCAAGGTTAGGGCACTGCATCTTCTACGATTGGAGTTATTATCAGAATCATCTCATAGAAATGATACTTCCCATCAGGCAGTTTCCAGGCGAAGGCTGGAAATGGATAGGCTACAAGGGACTTGCCAGTCATGGCGGCACCCTCGGACTAATCATCGCCCTGTGGCTATATTGCCGTAAAACCAAGATGCACTACATGGACGTGCTGGACATGATAGCCGTAGCCACCCCCATCTGCGCCTGCTGTATCCGCCTTGCCAACCTGATGAACTCCGAAATCATTGGCAAGCCAACCGATATGCCTTGGGCTTTTGTATTCGAACAAGTAGATATGCTACCCCGCCATCCGGCACAGCTTTACGAAGCAATCGCCTACTTTATCTTCTTCCTGGGAATGATTTACTTATATAAGAAATCAGACCATGGCCAAAAGCTGCACCGAGGTTTCTTCTTCGGACTTTGCCTGACAGAAATATTC
>OJSJ01001942.1_pt1 | contig 12726 bp, 10 predicted proteins | sample 1599381 | NCBI WGS metagenome assembly OJSJ01 (sample SAMN04168658, study PRJEB22393) | human gut metagenome | biome: human gut microbiome; feature: stool | host: Homo sapiens | collected 2014-03-24 | reverse complement strand
TTCCTTATCTTCATCGTACCAGAAAATGATACGACGCTGATAAAACTCAGGCAGAGGTGCAGCAAATCTGCGATTTAAATCTTGTATTATTTTATCTGTATCCATGCTGTCCTCCTACCTTATAATTTTCCAATTTGATTTTCGTTTTGTTCCACTCTGTACCAATCTACCTTTTTCCTGTAAAGAAGCGAACATTCGAGAAACCGTTCTTTTTGACACACCTATTTCTTCCGCATAATACGCCTGTGTTGCAGATGGATTTTTCTCTATAATCTGCAACAACTTTTCAAGCTGCGTCTGTTCCTTATTAAACGGCACTTCATCACCATTAGTGCCATCATTGACGCCACAATCACCGCCAATAGTGCCATTTTCAACGCCACTGGCGTTAATTATGGCGTTATTGGTATCAAGCTGACCTCGATAAATATTGATACGCAAATCAACCTCGCCACCAATAAACTCCGGCTCCTGCAGTCCGGCAGCTTTTACTTTGTCTATAATTCTCGGAATGCCGCTTCCCCAATGCTCGATCAGGTTCATGTAAGCAAACGCATGCGCAAGAGCTTCATTTCTGATTTTAGAATAGCCTTCTTTCATGCGCTCCATCGTTTGTCCCATTGGCAGCTTTCCTGGGGAAGTAATCTCTAATCGGTTGTCATATACCGCCACCTGTATCGTACCATGATCCAGATAACTACGATGTACCATAGCATTGATAATCAACTCACGAATGGCATCTGGTGGAATCTCATAAACATCCTGCCGATAAATTCCCACAATAGTAGCGCCTAAATGAATATTTCTCAGAACAAACTGAAATGCTTCGTCGATCTGCTCCCAAAGCGGACCTGTATATTCTCTACGGTCAACAAATACTGCTTTCGTTGTCCCTTTGAACACACCACATTGGGTTGCAACATGAAGTCCTCCGTTACCAGTCAAAATAGCAAAGGCATTGGACGGATAATCTTTTCCATCACGCTCAATCAAAACACCCCAGGAACGCAACTGCTGTCTGCCTACATCTTTAATCGCTGTTTTCTGTTCCTCTGTACGGGCATTTTTGACAGCCTGCTCCCTCATAGCTCTGCAAAGGGCATCAATATCTTCATCTGTAACATTTAACCCAGTACATAAAGCCTGATCGTAGTAACGATTACTGCCCTCAAACAATAATTCTTTTATCATATACTCATCGGCAAGACGTGTAGTTCCGGCAACACGGACATATACACCGCCATCTCTGCCAAGAGTTTTGATATAATATGGGCGCTGTCTGCCCTCAGAAACCTCTACCAAAATAACAGTTTTACCATCAACCGTCTGTAAAGTAATATCCGGGATAATTGCCGGTTCACAGCTGTCTGATACAGCATTGGCAATGGCATCCATTTTCTTGAACACATCTTCCTTGTCAAAGCCAACAACCTCTCTGGTTTTATCGGCAATTCCGAAAATGATTTTCCCTCCGGTTCCATTTGCAAAGGCAACCACAGACTTTATATATTTGATGCTTTTCTCTGGCAGATTCTCTTTGAACTCTATATTCTTGGATTCACCTGCAAGAATTTCTTCTATGGTCATTGTAACACCTCGCTCTCTTTTACAGTTTTAACTGTTGTTACGATAGCATTGGTCCAACGAATTGAATCAATGCCGCAACTGCCGATCCAAATTCGACAGTTCCTTTTATAGCCTGTAACGAAGCTATTGCTGTCTTTATCATAGATTTCTTTGGCTTTTCAGATATAACTTCTGCTTCTATAACTTCCAAGCTTTCAGATGCTGCTTCTTTATCCTCATCAGATGTAAGAGTATCCATCTTCGTCCTAACTGCATCAATTAACTGTTCAATATCGTTTGCTGTTGCCCCAATATTTGTAGTTGCCATAACAGATGAATTATCATTTGCAATAATAGCTTGACCATTTTGCACCGTCACATTATAAATATTCTTTTCATCTATTCCCATATCAATACCTACTTTCGTTAAATAACTTTCCACATGGCGAATCAACACCATAACAAATCGTTCATTAAAACCTTTGATTTTATCTTGCCATTTGGATGAAGAAGAATATCCCATGGCAACACCACGATATACAGAACTGTTATTTTCTACCAAATATCTTAAAACAGCGTACACATTTCGTATTTCTTCGCTATCAGTTTCACCCAATGAAAAAATCAATCTTCCGTAGGATCCTTGTACTTCTTTAACTTCACTCTCTAAATTCCAATCACAGCTGCCACAATCATGAATGTAATCACTTATAATCGGAGTGCTATCTATGTAGTTCACAAATTTCCCAAGCACATCAGCATAATCTTCATAATTTGCCTGAAGTAGTCGATTAGAGCAACTATTAAAATCATATTGAATTTTTCGCAATTCTTTTCTATTCAATTTCATAATTTTTCACCCCACAAAACGGGCAATATGCACCCGTCATCTTTAATAATGGTTTAATTTTTGCAGTACGTTTGCAACATGGAAAATCACAAATTTCCATTGCTTCTATTCCTGAAAGAATAGGATCTTCATTTTCATGCTTCGGACGTTTTCCAGCCTTGAATGTAATGATTCCTTTTTTGCTATGCCGTTCCATTTTTTTGAATTCATTATAAATCATATCATTGACAGCATTCGTCACCATTTTCATGGCAAGTTCAAGTACATCCTCAGTAACATAGTTTTCGCTTATTAAGCCGCAACTTGGACAAAATATATGAAGCACCCCGTCATCCTCCAAATCAGAAGGAGTTGCCTTAAAATATGTGCCACATTGTTCGCATTGCAAAAGAACATAACCATCATCATCTGCAGGAATAGGAATCGTCATATTGATTTCATCACTCATATTGCTCCCCCTTACTTTATTTTAGCCAACACATCTTGAAAAATTGCATAATTCTTTTTCGCGCCATCGTCCAAGTCAATCGAAATCATCTGGTCGGCAAGGTGATGAATCTTTTCCTCGTAGGTTCTGATTTCCGTATCCTGTGCCTGCAATGTAGTTAATTTCTTTTTTAACTTCACACGTTCGCTGGTGGATGCATTGGCAATCCGCTGTTCCAGATCAGCAATAGCAGTGCGATAACGAGCTTGCTGTTCATGGACATAATCGGTACGGATACGGGCAATGGTGTCTGGCTGATAACGGTACATATAAATCAGAGCCTTAAAGCCGTTCTTTTTACCGCTGTCAAACAACCAGTAAATCGGACGTTTCTGATAAATCTTGCAATGATCCGCATAGAAATCATTGAGGAAGTAGTTCCGAATCACATCTTTCGGCTGACCTTTACCACCTAATGCATCAGCAATGAATTTCAGGTTTTCGTCCAGCGTATCTGCACCGTAAACCGTTTTCACAAACTCCACGAACAGACCAACAATATCATCCTCAAAATATTCATCGTCGCAGATCGGAATAATGTTATCCTTGTCAGCAGGGAAGGACGCATATTTGCTTGCGTCCCAGTCACCACCTGCATAGGCAAGTCCATCCACATCCAGAGAGTAGCGACCAAACATACAGCCAACCGCATAGGAAATGAAAGAACGAATATCTCTACCTAAATCTGCCTTGCGGACGGTGACATCCTTATCCTCAACCTCCGGGGTCAGTTCATCCTGCAAACCGTAAATGTCAATGAAGATGCGGTTGAGTTCCTCCTCATTGGCTTTCAGCTGGTTGAAGCGGTCATTGCATTCAGCCTGCCACTGGGTAAAGGCTTCGGCAATAATCGGAACTTTGCGAAGCAGTGGATGGTGTTGGAAGTCCCATGATGTTTCAAAAGAATCCCAGTCATCTTTTTCCCTTCCAATGTTTTCTTTAACACTATTTTCAATATTCTTGACTTTATCCTGTTTTAAAATAATAGGTAGTTTATTCATATTTCCGGCAGTCAAATTAAGCGTTGGAGCAATAAACTTAAACATTGATAGTGCCACATTTGTATTGACAAAACCAAGTACATAATATAAAGTGTCCCTATTTGGAAAAAACATTGAATCTCCAGCCTGGTCGATAATAAACCCCTCAGGTAGGTACCTCAGAAAGAAGTCTGAACTTCCTATTCGTTTCCAACTAATTCCCTCTTCAAAAAAATGAGATTCATTTCTTATAACAGCTCCCTTTTCATGTTTTACGGAATATCCATTATTTTCCCAATTTATTACTCTCCAATGATTGCCATACCATTTGCGACTCTCACCACCACAATTATATTTAATCCACTTCTTCCCAAACGAAATATCATTAGAATTAAAATCACAAGAACTCACTTCAAACCAGTAACGAACATATTTGTCATTATTACCCGTTTGCATTCCTGTACAACAATCTGCAATCTGTTCCAATGATTCTCCATTTTTGAAAACGCTAAGGACATTAGGACTTGCCCAATAGGCTATTGGATTTCCTGGAATTATCAAAAAATCGTCCTGTTTAGCTGCATAGCAATTTTTTCTGGAAAGAAACATATTTTCCTTTCCTTGTTGTGAAGTAGGCTCAATCAAACGATAATAACTCCCCTTATAACTTGAAATATGGCTTTTTCGCATAACAAAACTCGTAGTTTGAACAACTTCGCCGCCAATTTCTTCAAATGCTCTTGATCCCAAATGAGCCATATTTATGGTATCAGTTCTCTGTAATTTGGCACGTAGTTTTTCAAAGCTGGACAAAAACATCCATGCATGCTGGGTTATCATTGCTTGATAACAATTATTTTTTACCATTAGACCACAGCGTTCAATAAACACTGCAAACAGATCGCTCTTACTGTCGGAATAACCTTTCTTTACATAGTTATTTAATTTAATCGAACAGTCTGTTAATGCTCGATACGGTGGATTTGTCACAACCACATCATATTTCTGTGCCAATGCTTCTGCCACTTGCACCAATGGCAGTAATTCCCTCAATGCCGTGTCACGGGACATATTTATATCTTCCGTAATCTCTGCAAAACGGTCATATAGGGCAGACCAATCTTGTGGTGTTACGGTCAGAATCGAACCATATTCCTTGGCATCATGCAATTCTTTAATAATGATATCCATAGCGGCTGTGAGCTTCGCATCGCCATTACAGAAATAGTCCACGGCAAATTTATCTACATGATTGCTCTCCACGATAGCATATACATGGGGCTGAATGCCACGGCTAAAGAAGCGGCGGTCATACTGACGGGCTTTCATCATTACCGCAAAATAAGCCAGCTGTGCCGCACGGTCATCAATGTCCAGACCGTAAAGATTGTTCTCCACAATGCTTGCCACCGCTTCACGGGTGGTATAACCGTAGGATTCATAAATCTTCATCAATACATCAAACATATACGCTAAGATATGACCGGAACCGGAACATGGGTCGATCACTTTCAGCTGATCCGGCGTGAGTGAAGCATATTCTTTGCGAATTTCTGCCAGCTGTGCCTGCACTTCCGGCTCCTGTTCGGCTTCTTCCAGATAGTAGTGCCATTTGGTATCCTCCAGATCACGATTCCCGGCAACATAGGCAAACTGTTCTTCCTCTGTCGGCAGAAGCTGATTCTTCGCATCCGGGTGTCCTTCCAGCCACAAACGGCCAAGGCTGTTTTCTACCATGTAGCGAACGATCCAGTCCGGTGTAAACAGCTGAGTTGCGGCAGGGATATTCTCTTTTGTGATTTTTACATTCTTTTTCAGTGCGGCGAACACATCGTCCTTTTTCTCGCTGTTATAATACTGATACAGCCAGCCGATGATCTGGACGGCATCCTTCCAGTCATCCTCCGGTATCAACTCAATCATCTGCTGAATCACACTGGCTTCACGCAGCAGATTGTCCGGCAGAAGAAGCTCGGTGTAGTCTCTTATTTTCTGGAACATTCCCGGCAGAATCGCATTCAGGGCATTGCACTGCACGATCAGCAGATATTTGTACAGTTCTTCGGTCTTTTCGGCATCTTTCAGCTCATAGACCTTTTCCATATCCAGTCCATCCAAATCCAGATGAATGGCTTCAGTTATAATCTGCGGCTTAAAGTTGTTTTCCTCGTCCGTGAACACACGCACATGGGAAGGTAAATAGCCGTTGACTTCCATGAATCGCAGAGCAGAGAAGCGGTTGAACCATGTATAAGCAACCTCCTCCATGACCTGCTTATATCCTTTATCGTTAATCTCGGCAATCAAAGCCTGACGCTGTTTCTTTTCATCGGCAGTGAGGACTTTGCCGCCAACGCTGTCCGCATTGGCGTCCTCAATGTTGTCCTCTGTGATACCGTATTCCACACCTTTCAAGGAAACACGGGCAATCAGCTCTGTTCTTGCCCAGACAGCAAATTTTTTAATCGCATTCTTATCCATTTTGGTTCTCCTTACGCCATCTTCGTATATTGCGCTGTTAGATAGTTTATAAAAGCAGAACATGAAATCAACATATATCTTGCATCATCCGATAAAGCCCCCTTAAAATCGATACCTCCATGTCGAATACCATTTTCATCAGATGTATATCCATACAATTTCTCGAATGCAGATTTCATAGCTTCGTGAATATGTATACCATGTTTCTCCAGCTTTTTAAGCGTTGCTCCTAATGTTGCCGTTTTTCCCGATTCACCCGTTATAATGCAACACATGGATTCTACTGCGCTAATAGATTCTTTTACAGAATTTTCATAATCCGGATGTAAACGGTCCGAATAAAGGCTCAATGCCTTTTTCATATGTTTCTCCACAACATCAAAAGAACTAAATAGTGTTTCTTCCACCGCACTTAATTCTACTTCATTTGTTATAGGCACAAATATCTCCGAAATCATTCGATATCCTGAATTTTCTTCTTGCAAAATTCTATTTACTTGACTTATAAATTCATTCTTTTGTGAAGTTTCCAAGATCCGTGCAACATAAGTTTCTATCAATTCATAAATAAGCCACCAACAGTTTCCATTTATAATATGCTTCTTCAAAGTCTCAACATTCTTTTGTTTCGCTATCTTATTATATGGGAATTCATAGTGTATACCCAACTCAACCATTGTTTTTTCAAAATTGGTCAACTCAAGATTCAAAGAATCATATGGATCAAAAGCTGACTGGTAAAACAATGTCCATAGACGATTTTTCAATATTACATTATCGCCTTTTGTATTTATTTTTTCTGTTAAAATCCCATTCCTAATTGAAAATTTAATCATAATTTGCACCTTAATTCAATCTAATCTCATCGCAATTCTTCAACAACTGTTTCAGCTGAGAACGAATCTTCTCTACATAATCATCAATATCTGCTTCGGTCTGTAAGGTCTTTGCCTGGAATACAATCTGACGGTTATAAGCACGAACCACTTTTTTCTTTACAGGAGTAGTTTCTTTTCCCGGCTGTGTCGGCTGTACCTGTGGCTTCGGTGCAGGCGGTTCCAAAACAGATTCAATATTGCTGACTGTATCATCCTTGTACTGACACATCGGCAAGAACATAGCATCCAGAAGGGCAAGGCTCTTTAATTCGGCAATCTTTTCCCTGCACTGGCTGAAATACCGATCTGATTTTTCAATCAGATGTGATACCTTGGAATCGCCGTTTGCGGCAGTGTGGGTAGCTTCCATACACTGACGAACTGTTTCCAGAATCTCAACACGTTTTTCTTCCAACATCTTGTCATGAGCTGTACGAACCGTATCTATTAGCGGATTCAGTTCACGAATACGATTATAGTTGAACTTACTCCTGGTTTGAACCATCGTAATCAAACGAATGGTATTCAGTGCTTTGTATGCTTCCTCATTTTCTGCAATACAGTCAAGATCATCATGCAGAGATTTTTCAAACTGCACTGCCTGGTCGAATACCGCTACCTGGGTTTTGAAAAAGTTTTCAATGCCGTTGCTCATGGCTTCCTTGTTATCAAAGAGAGCATCCTCTTTTTTCAACACACGCTCAATCAAGGCAATATTGTCTTTCTTCTGAGAAAGTACATCGTCCATCAGATGAATGGCTTCCTGTACCAATGCACGATCCGGGTATTTATGTCCGTCATAACGAGCATCCAGAGAAGCATAGTAATCACGCTGTTCACCAAATTTCTCGATCACGAAGCGAATCAGACCATCTTCATCATCCGGCACATCCATGATGTCGAAATACTCACGGAGCATTGATTTTACATCACGCATCATCGTAGCAGAAATGGTTTTACGCTTGCTGATGGAAGTCTTACCGATCTCACTCTTTTTGCGGAGCATATCCGGCAGTTTCGGGTCGTCCGGCTGAATGGTATTGCCTGCATACTTGATGGTCACTTTCTGGGAATAAATCAGCTGTGCCGCAACCGCAGCAATGTCGATTTCTTTCCATCCATACGGAATCGCACTATATTTACTTTGCACATCTGCCATAGAAGTCGGCAATTTTTTTGCATCCTGCATTTCCAGATATTCTTCCATAGCAGAAGCAGCATCACGGTTTGGCTCCATGCCCGGAAGTGCCGTTACCGCACCTGTCAGAATCGCAATAATATCTGCATCACTGCCTGCATTATCTGTAATCAGGTCGAGCTTGCTATATACATGAGCAACCAAATATTCAAGCGACTGGTCAATCTTGCTCTTGGCATTTCCAGCTTTGATTTCCAGATGCTCACCGTCTACATAGAACTGCGCCCCTTCAATAGCATTTTGCAATTCGCTCATGGCACTCAGCTCATATTTTCCGGCTTCATCCTGCTGGTCACTAATGATTTTCTGCACGGTTTTTGGAAGCTGGCTTACATTTCTCTGCTTTACGTACTTACGAATCTTCATAACAGATTCCAGAGATTCATAATAAGGCGTATCAGCCAGAACCACGATTGCTTCGTTACCTTTGGATTCTGCCATCAGACGGTAATCTGTTTTTTCAATGGCATCAGTAGCAACAGTTAGGAAGCGTAGACGCATACCTCCTGTTGCCGCACCAACGGTAATTCCATCCACCATCTGATCAAACGCAAAGTCATATTTTCCATAACGGAACTTCTTAGTTGTGAAAATATCACCGTAAATCATCTGAGCAATACGCTCTACGATAGAAGCGGTATCCACATTTGTATCTCTGATTTCACGCTGAATATCCTGTTCTTCGTCAGTCAGGAAGTTATAAGTGTCTCCGGTTCTGCCGATATAGTTCTGGCTCATCAGACGATCAAGACATCCACGAACAGCTTCGCGCATGATAATCTTATCCACACGAATATCGTCTGCCATAAGGATTACGATATTGTCCAAATTGGAAGGAATATCATCAATATATCGAATTAAGTACAAAAGTTTCAGTACATCTACATCCTGCTGTTCAATGCCGTCCCCGTTGTCGGCAGCTTTCTGGCAACGCTCAATTACACGACGGATCGAACCATCCAGAAAAGTATGTACAGTATCATAAAAACGGAAAAACGGAACAAGTGCATATTCGTCCTTCTCCTGAATTTTCTGTGCAGCTTCCTGGAAGCCTGAGAGCATGGAACGCTCACCACCAGACAGGTGCTTGCCAGAATTTCCGTGCTTGCGAATTTCAGCAAATACCTTCTGCATGATAATAAACTGATACGGCACAAACGGGAAGTTCTCGGTAAATTCCCTCGGACCGGAATAGCCTTTAATATCCAGAATAGAGCCGCTAAAGCTGAACAGGTTACGAAGAACAGAATCATTCTGCTCATAAACATCTTCCAGATTTTTAGCTGCTTCTGGTTTCTTTTTCAGAATACGTTTCTGGATGACTTCATCCACAGAGGAAGATGATAAACTCAGTCTTGTTTTAAAACGAGCCTGAATACGGGAGAACTCATCGGCACGAACTTTGATGATTTCATCAATGGCTTCCTGTCCGGTGCAGATCACCCAAATCTTTCCTTCGCATTCACTTCCAATTTTCTCTGTCAAAGACTGAAGGTTCAAAAGCATATCGGTATCTGTACCAACATACTGTCCAACCTCATCAATCATAAACAACAAACGGAAGTTGGCAGGCTTGGTATCCACATAGGCTTTCATATCTTCCACAAGCTGTGCGATAGAAATTTCTGTTGCGGTTTTATCATTGAACCATGCTTTGGCATCGTCCTCACTCATATCCAGAACTTCCATCAGTGTCGGAATAATAAACTTTCCATTGAAAGCAAAGGCACGACGCATTTCCAGCCAGGGCTTGCCTTTCTTTTCTTCAAAAACTCTGCGGAACTCCTCAGTTTTTCCCTGTTGGTCGATATAACGCTCCATCATGGCAACTTTCAGATTTTCTCCGTAAAATCCCAGATGGTTATAGAACATCTTCGCAAAAACACGAAGTACAGCTGTCTTGTCTTTATTGCTGAATCCCTCAATATCAATATTAAACAGAATTGTCTCCGTTGTTCCCTTTGTAGCACGGTCAATCAGCATAAAGGTTGCCGGATCGTCCTCAAACTTTTTGCGGAAACGCTCTACACTACGAATGCCTTTTACCTCTTTATTTTCCAAAAGGTAGGAAAGCATTTTCAGAAAGTGAGATTTACCACTTCCAAAGAAACCGGAAATCCAAACACCCATATCAGCCGTAGGCTGGTCAAAGGCATCTCCATAATAGTTGAAGAAAGTAATGAAGTGTTTCTTCAATTCTCTGGTAATGACATATTCATTTAACTCCTGCTCGATTACATCATCAGCAGCCTGATCTACTTTAATTACACCATTGATTTTGCGGTTGATGTCATCCGCAAACATATCTCGAATCATCATGGCTTTATCCCCCTTAATCTATGACATTGAATGCCCGGTAATAATCATTTGGTGTCAGACGATTGAACAGTTTTACATGACGACCATCGAACTCACCCGGATACATAACCAAAATCGGAACATCCGAAAAATACGGTTGCAAGGCTTCTAGTAACGTATGGATTCTCATAAACGGAAATACCTCACCTACACCTGTCAACATCAGCACATCACCCGGTTCGTGTGGCTCATACTGGATTTTATCAATGAACTCTCCGTTACCGATTGCGGAATTAAGCTGCTCCAGAAGATAAGCACTCCCGTCAGCTTCTTCCATATCTGGAATTGCATCTGTGATGTCCATATCATCACAGATAGAAAGAAATATTTTATATAAATTACAAACGATCAAATGGCAATCTAAGAACTGATCTGTTTCCAACTGATTTACAAAATGGCGAACAACCATTTCATTTTCAGGTTCATAACAAAAGATTCTGATATTCACTTCATTGCTCAGTCCCTTGCCTTCCAGGAACTCTGATTCCTGGATCAATGCCCGAACTTTGTCCAGGCGCTCTTTTATTTCACTCATCGGGTTACCTCCTACACAAAGCAATTAAACGCCGGCAGTATCGCCGTATCGCCATTGCTTCTGATGGCATTTTCCAAAACAGGATGCAGCCATACTGGATTCAAATGATCTGCCTTGAGATTATCGAGATATTCTGTTTCGACAAGCACTCTGGCAATAATCTGTTTTAACTTTGTTATCGTACTATCGCTCCAAGAAGCTACGGTATCATTTTGTTCCTGTAAACGCATAAAAAATGTATTCAAATCTATCTTACCAAAAGACGTGTCCCTTAATCTGTACTTCTCACCAATGACTGTCAGCATAAATTCCCAAACCAGTCGGCTCTGCTTCATCAACGCATACAGACAAACTTGTTTTGCTACATCCGTTGGCTGTGACGCAATCGCAGAAACCAGAGAATCATCTTCCAGTGCATGAAGCCGTTTTATACAGGCTTTCGCCATGCGTGTGATAGATTTTTCCGTTGGGTACTGGAAAAGATTCTGCTCTACAATTTCTTTTACAATCGTATCATCGGAAATTCCTTCTGACATAAGCTTTGCAGTGGAACGCATTTCATAAAAAAGGAACGGCTCTCTAGTCAAAGATGCAATATACGGATAAGAATGATCCATGTTCCCGTACCTCCTTACTGCTCCTCTTTTTTATCAGGAACAAATTCCATGATGTCTCCCACATCACAATTCAAAGCAGAACATATCTTTGACAGAATCTCTGTACTTACATTTTCATCTTTTGATAATCGAGACATCGTTGTTGTACTAACTCCTGTCATTGCACGCAAATCTTTCTTCATCATTTCTTTATCAATTAACAATTTCCACAATTTCTTGTAACTAACTGCCATTTTTTCACCTCAATCTTATTTGCTTGAAATATCTGTTCACATGGTATTTATCATCATATCACAAAAATGCGTTTCAGACAATCTAATCTATCAAAAGTCGTAATTCAATTCTGAAATATCGCATCTAAAATCACAAAAAGCACATCTTAATAAGACAAGCAGAAAATACAAGTGCCACTATATATCCGATACCACAGAAAAATTTTATCTCGTTTATTTTCTCTGATTGCAATTTTATTCTTTTTTCAGTTTTTGCACTTCCTTCTCAGCTATCTTTCTGTTCTGTTCCGCCTGATACTTTAATGACCGTAATTGTTTTTCTGCTTCTTTTTGTTTTTTATATGCCTCATCCACAGCTTGCACAGATGATTTATTCACCTGTATCTGCAGTTTAGAATTCTGGTCCTGAACGTCTTTTATTTCTTCTTCGAGCTGCTCTTGCTCTCTCCTGCTCTTCAAACCGTTTCTGTTCCTCAAGTCGTCGTTGCTCGTACAGATTTTTCAATGCAATCATCGCCATATGAATTGCATAATCGGATTCTG
>OJSJ01001900.1_pt1 | contig 13019 bp, 9 predicted proteins | sample 1599381 | NCBI WGS metagenome assembly OJSJ01 (sample SAMN04168658, study PRJEB22393) | human gut metagenome | biome: human gut microbiome; feature: stool | host: Homo sapiens | collected 2014-03-24 | reverse complement strand
GCTGACGGCGCTGTCCCTCCTTTTGTGGCGGCGGTGGCGGACGCGCTGAGGGATGCCCGCTTTTCCGCTGAAGTGCAAAAACCGCCGCCGGGCACACCCGGCGGCGGTTTTTTACGGTTTCTTGCGGGATTTTTTCAGTTTGCGGATATCCTGCCCCACAAAGGGCAGCGCCGTAAACCCGGCACCGGCTGCGTCAGCCAGATCAACGAAAAGCTGTGGGAAGGACGGTATTCTCCCAAACTTCCCAACGGTGCCCGCCTCGCCCGAAATGTCTACGCCCACAGCGAGAAAGAATGCGAACAGAAACTGGCAGAGCTGATCGTCCAAACGAAAGCAGAAATTGCCGCCCAGCGGCAGCAGCCCCAAGCCCCGGCATGAATCACGCAAAGAAGAAACGCGGAGTTCCCGATGTCATGTCGGGAACTCCGCTTCGTTCTGTCTGTGGTATTTTATGTGGTCAACGAAAATCCGCAAAACTGTATTTGTTCCAAAAGTTGCAAAAAGCAAAAGAAAACACCCGAAATCCGAAGATTTCAGGTGTTTCGTGGAGCTGCTGGGCGGATTCGAACCGCCGACCTCATCCTTACCAAGGATGCGCTCTACCTACTGAGCTACAGCAGCATAAAATGGCGACCCGGAACGGGCTCGAACCGTCGACCTCTAGCGTGACAGGCTAGCGTTCTAACCAACTGAACTACCGGGCCATTTTGTAGGCTCGTCCTATTATAAGCAAATACATCCTGCCTTCTAAAGATTCCAATGGCAGGAGCAGAAGAATTCGAACCCTCGGCATGCGGTTTTGGGATGGCTACAAAGAGCAACGTTCCTCTACTGCCCCAAACACTTACCAATCCATAGCAGTTCGCTCTTCACAATTCTGACGTTTTCTTGATGCTGTCATCCTTTGGGACAACGCATCCGCCGCACAGAACAATAAGGATTATACTTTACGCCGCAGCTTTTGTCAATCCTTTTTTTGATTTTTGAGACATTTTTTTAATGTCTCCATTATCCAGCAGACAGACAGCTGCCTTGAGGCACCTTTGCAGCAGGTGTGTTTTGTCGCTTCACAATTCTACTGATTTTGGAGTCCCAAGGGAAACTGTGTTTTCGCCGTTTCCCTTTTTCTTTTGCCAACAAAAATTTTGCACTAACCAGACCAAATCTCTGAAATTTCCAGCGCCAAGGATGACCGTAGCGCACAGACATGGAAAAAGCCGCCCCTCAAAAACCAAGGCGCATAAAACAATGGAAAGCCCTTTCCTCGGGGAACTTCAAACCTATGAGAAAGAGCCATACTGGCGCCCTCGATGGATGCCTCCTTCCGGAGATGGCCGATAGCCTGCTGATCTGCATGGAAAGTATGGTGAACCAAGGCCAGCGTCTACAAAGAGGCCACCTGGGTCAAGAAGCTGAAAAACACGCTGAATATCCAGTTCCGCCAGTCCATTGCAGATCGCTTCTTCTGGGCTGGTCTGGAAAATTCTGAAATACCGGGAGAGCTACAGCCATATGAATCACGCTTTGGACAAGAGGGATGCCACCAGCGCGGATATCCTGCTAGATATTATTGTGAAGCTCTGGAGTTGCTGCAGTCCATTTTCTTTTCACCCGCACCTCGGCCGCAAGAGAAAACACCGCCAGGAACGGTGTTTTTTCTGTCACTCTTCAAATTGAAAAAACGCTCTGCCATCATGTCAGAGAACGGCAGGTCCCCCGCTGGACCAGGCTGGGCATCAAAATCTGGTGCACATAACCCTGGGTCCCCTTTTCGATCTTGTCCAGCAGCATATCCACCGCCTGGACGGCCATTTCCTTTTTCGGCTGCTCAATGGTGGTAAGGTCGATGCGCGGCAGCGCAGTGGAGGGGATGTTGTCAAATCCGATGAGGGAGAGATCCCCCGGGATGCGGATATGGAGCTCGTCAGCCGCCTTCAGGATGCCCAGTGCGTTGGAGTCCGTAGAGGCAAAGATCGCTGTATAGTCGATGGGCTTTGCAAACAGCTCCTTGACCATCTGATATCCATTCTCGATGGAGGACCGGGCAAAGTCGCTGTGATGGAGCCTGGGTTCCAGCCCGAATTGCCGGCAGGCCCGCAGATAGCCCTCCGCCCGGAGCTGATGGGTAGTGGAGTTCCGGCAGCCGAAGTACAGGATCTCCCGGTGTCCCAGTCCGTAGAGATACTCCACCCCCAGATAGGCGCCTCGGCTGTTGTCCACAGATACGTAGCTCTGGGGCTGATCCCGCAGATTCTCGCTGAGAAACACCGCAGGGATCTGCTCCAGCAGCGGGGCGATCTTCTCATAGGTGGCCGGGGACTGGGGGACGATCAAAATCCCGTCCACCCGGCGGCCCAGCAGCAGTTTGACCACCATCTCCTCCTGTTTCAAATCCGGCTCCGAGTTGCACAGCATAATGTTGTAGCCCCTGGCCCGGGCGCTCATCTCCACATAATAGGCCAGCTGGGACATGAACTCATTTTCAATGGCCGGCACCACCAGTCCCAGCAGATACGTCTTTTTCATCACCATGGAGCGGGCCACGTAGTTCCCCGTGTACCCCATCTCGTCGCACAGGCGGACAATCCGCTCCCGCGTGCTCTTTCCGATCTGGTTACTCCCCGACAGAGCCCGGGATACCGTTGCATAAGAGACACCGGCGGCCTTGGCCACATCCTTCAGTGTCACGTTCTTCATGATCTCTGTCCTTTCCATCGGTCCATGCCTGAGCCGGTTCCATTGCGTAAACGTTTTCATTTTGACGCCGTTAAAATCAAACAAATCGTCAATTTCACTTTTCTTATTGAACAGCATATAGAATTATATCAAACTTGTCAATATCTCCGAAAAAATTATCATTATAGTAATTTCTCCAAATCTGCCGAAGATTCTTTGGCGGGCGCCGACTTGACAAATGACAGACGGATATCCTAAAATAAAATCAAGAAAACCGCAAACGTTTACATTCTTCAGCTGTCCGTTTACAGAAGCTCTCCTGCCCACTGTGAATGGCGGCCTGAAACATAGGGGAGGTCTTTTGATGTCTGTATCCAATCACGGCGGTGCCCAGCTGGCAGAGGCCGTCCGGCATGCCTATGCCGCAGGGCAGGACGACTATCATCTGGAGCCCATGGTGCTGACTGAGCGCGGCGTTCCCGTCGGCCGCATCCGGGATCACGACGCGGTGGTGTTCTGCTGCCGCCGGGGTGAGCGGGAGATCGAGCTGACGGAACTGTTCACGGCGGACGACTTCCGGGCCGTGGAGCGCCGGAAGCTGAAGGATCTGTACTTCGCTATCCTGACACTGTATCACGACAAGTTCAAGCATCTGCCCATCGCCTTTGCGCCGGAACACGTGGTAAAACCTTTGGCCCAGGTCCTCTCCGAGGCCGGAAAAACCCAGTTCCACTGCGCGGAGTCCGAGAAGTTCGCCCATGTGACCTTTTTCTTCAACGGCGGGGAAAACACCTCCTTCCCCGGTGAAGAGGATGTGTGCGTCCCCTCTCCCAAAGGCATCGACTTTGACCAGAAGCCGGAGCTCTCCCTGCCGGAGGTGGCCCGGACTGTGGCGGGCGCCCTGGGGAAATACGACTTCATCGTCACCAACTTCGCCAACGGTGATGTCATCGGCCACACCCAGAACACCGCCGCCAAGCTGGATGCCTGCGGTTACGTCAGCCGGGCCCTGGAGCAGGTGGTGGATGCTGCCCTGGCCCAGGACTACGTGGTGGCCATCACTGCGGACCACGGCAATATCGAAAAGCTGTACACCGTTGCCGGGAAGCCGGACGGCTCCCACACCACCAATCTGGTGCCCTTTATTCTGATAGACTCCCGTCAGGAGGACCCCATCTCCCTGCGGGACGGTGCCCTCTGCGACGTGGCTCCCACAATATTAGACGTCATGGGCCTTCCTCAGCCCCTGGAGATGACCGGCCGCTCCCTGGCGGAGGGACACGCCTGGAGCCGGGGGCGGAGGATGCTCCTCATCATCTGCGACGGCTGGGGCCTGGGCGCCGGCGATGAGGGCGACGCCATCCACCTGGCCCACACCCCCTACTGGGACGCCCTTTTGGAAAATCGCTCCTGGTGCCGCCTGCAGGCCTCCCGTGAATTTGTGGGCCTGGGGGCCGGCAAGGCCGGCAACTCCGAGGCCGGACACTCCAATCTGGGGGCCGGCCGGTGCGTCATGCAGGACGACGTGCGGCTGGACGCGGCGGTGCAGGACGGCTCCTTCGCCCGCAATCCGGTCTTTCTGGAGGCCATCGAGCATGCCAGACGGAACCATGCCTCCCTGCATCTGCTGGCCTACCTCACCCATAAGTCCTCCCACGGGTGCATCGACTATCCCCTGGCCATCTGTGAGATGGCCAAGAAGCAGGGCCTGGAGGAGGTCTACTTCCACATCATCTTCGACGGCCGCTCCACCGAACCCGGCTCCGCCCCCGCGCTGCTGGCGGAGCTGGACAGCCGCCTGGACCAGATCGGGCTGGGGCGGATCGTGGACGGCGTTGGCCGGGGCGTGGTCCTGGACCGGGACAAGAATTACGACAAGGTAAAGCGGGCATACGATGCCCTGACAGACGGCCTGGGCGCCTGGTATTCATGAGCGCCGACGCTCGGCCCGCGCGGGATGCGCTCCTCATTCCGCGCGGGCCCTGTATTTGTGATACAGCCGCCAAGGGCGTGCTGCGAGATTGTCTGCACATTGGAAAAGAGGTGCGCTATGAAAACCGTGTTGGGCTATCTGCGCCCCCATGCCGGGCGGGTCGCCGCCGGTGCCGCCATCAAATTCACCGCAGCGGTCCTGGAGCTGATCCTCCCCCTCCTGCTGGCAGAAGTCATCGATGAGCTGGTGCCCGCCGGCGACACTGCCGCCATCTGGCGGACCGGCGGCTGGATGTCGCTGCTGGCTCTTGGGGCGGTGGGCTGCAACATTACCGCCAACCGGATGGCCGCCTGGGTCTCCATGGAGATGACCCGGGTACTGCGCCAGGATCTCTACCGCCGGATCCAGGGACTCTCCTGCACCCAGGCAGACCAATTCTCACCCTCCTCCCTGGTGTCCCGCATCACCAATGACACCTACAATGTCCACCAGATGTTTGACAAGGTCCAGCGGGGCGGCATCCGGGCCCCCATGCTGGTGTTGGGCGGATTGATACTGACCTTTCTGCTGGAGCCCTCTCTGGCGCTGGTGCAGCTGGCGGTGAGCCTTCTCACCTTTCTCACCATTACGCTGGTGACCCGGCGGGGGATCCCCCACTACACCAGAGCTCAGGCGGCTGTGGACACGGTGGTGCGCATCCTACGGGAGAACGCCGCCGGGGTGTGGGTGGTAAAGGCCCTCGCCTGTCAGGTCAGGGAGCGGGATCGCTTTGACACAGCCAACCAGGCCCAGCGGCAGGCAGAGGCGCAGGCCGGGCAGGTCATGGCGCTGGCAAACCCCATAACCGATCTGCTGCTGAACGCCGGGCTCATCCTGGTAGTCCTGGTGGGGGCCCTGCGGGTCAACGCGGGACTGATGCCCCCGGGGCAGATCGTCGCCTTTATGACCTACTTCACTCTGATCCAAAGCGCCACACTGGGGCTTTCCAAGGTGTTCGTGAAGGTCAGCAAGGGCGCCGCATCCGCCCGCCGGATCCAGGAGGTCCTGCTGGCCCCGGAGCAGCAGCGGCAAACAGCTCCCCTGCCTGCTGGCGGCGGTTTTCTGGGCATGGACCGCGTCACATTCTCCTATCAGGGTGCCAAGCCGGATGTGGAGGAGGCGTCCTTCCTCCTGCGCCAAGGCGGGATGCTGGGAATCCTGGGGCCCACCGGCAGCGGCAAGAGCACACTGACCGCCCTGCTGCTGCGGCTGTATGACGCAGACCGGGGCGTGGTCTGGGTGGGCGGCATGGATGTAAAGGCCCAGGATCGCCGGGCACTCCAGAGCCGCTTCGGCGTGGTCTTTCAAAGCGACGACCTAATCCGCGGCACCGTCTATGAAAACATCTCCTTCCTGCGAAATCTCCCACGGCCAGCGGTGGGAGCCGCCGCCCGGACGGCCCAGGCGTGGCCCTTTATCTCCCAGCTGCCTCAGGGTCTGGACACCCCGCTGGACCTGGGCGGCGCCAACCTCTCCGGCGGCCAGCGCCAGCGGCTGCTGATCGCCCGGGCCCTGGCGGACCGGCCGGAGATCCTGATACTGGACAATGCCGACAGCGCCCTGGATTACTCCACAGCCGCCGCGCTGCGGCAGGCGCTGCGGCGGGATTTCCCCTGCACTACCCTGGTGATAATCTCCGAGCGGGTGTCCGCCGTGCGTGAAGCGGACTGCATTCTGGTCCTGGAAAACGGCCGCATCGACGCCCAGGGCTGCCATGACGCGCTGATGGCCTCCTGCCGGCGCTATCAGCGCATGGCCAAGCTCCAGATGGGAGGTGATGTCGGATGAAACGACATCTGTTTCGCCGGATGGGCCGGTTCCTGCGGCCCCAGGCGCCGTCCCTGGCAGGGGCTGCGGCGCTGGCCGCTCTGTCCGGTCTGCTGGCGCTGCTGGTGCCTCTCGTGGCGGGCTGGGCGGTGGAGGCCATCGGGACTGGGCCGGGGGCTGCGGACCTGACCGCGGTGCTGCGGTACTGTGCCGCAGGTCTCGGAGCCGCTGTCCTGTCCGCTGTTTGCAGCTACGGCGCCTCCGCCGCCCTGGTGCGGGTGGGGCAGACCGTATCCTACACATTGCGGAAGGCAGCTTTTCAGCAAATCACTCAGCTACCGGTCCGGTATTTTGACACCCACCCGGCGGGGGATCTGATCAGCCGGGTCTGCTATGATGTGGACACGGTCAACGCCGCCCTGTCCACTGATCTGCTCCAGATCGGCACCAGCCTGCTGACGGTCATTGGCTCCTTTGTGATGCTGCTGATGCTCTCCCCCCTGCTCTCCGGCGTGTTTTTCCTGACCGTGCCGCTCTCCGTCCTGCTGACGCGGCTCCAGATGAAGCATATCCATCCCCTGTTCCGCCGCCGCTCCCAGGAGCTGGGGGCCTTGAATAGCTTTGCGGAGGAGCGGGTCAGCTGCCAGCGGGCCATTCGGGTCTACGGCGTCGAGGCGGCAGATCTTCGGCAGTTCGCCGAGAAAAACGACGCCGCCTCCGAGACGTACTACAAGGCCGACTGCGCCAGCACGGCCCTGGGGCCCTCCGTCAACTTCATCAACAACCTCTCCCTGGCGGCGGTCAGTGTCTTTGGTGCCCTGCTGTACTTAGGCGGCGGACTGTCCCTGGGGGCGCTGTCCTCCTTTGTGCTGTACTCCCGCAAATTCTCCGGTCCTATCCGGGAGACGGCGGAACTCCTCAGCGACCTGCAGGCCTCCGTGGCCGCGGCGGAGCGGGTTCTGGATCTGCTGGACCAGCCGGCAGAGGATGGCGACTTGCCGGGCGCCCGGGAGCCATGCAAGCTCTCCGGCGCCATCTCCTTCCGCCATGTGGACTTCGGCTATGACCCCGCCCACCCGGTGCTGCGGGACTTCAGCGCGGACATCCCCGCCGGCAGCATGGTGGCCGTGGTGGGGCCCACCGGGGCCGGCAAGACCACCCTGGTCTCCCTCCTGCTGCGATTCTATACACCCCAGAGCGGCACGATCACCATTGACGGACTGCCCCTCCAGCAGTACACCCGGGACGGCCTCCGGCGTCGCTTGGCCATCGTCTTGCAGGACGGCTGGCTGTGCGGCGGCACCATCGCGGAAAACATCGCCTACGGCGTGCCGGGCGCCACCCGCGCCCAGATCGAGGCCGCCGCCAAGGCAGCCTGTATCCATTCCTTTCTCTCCTCCCTGCCGGATGGATATGATACCGCACTCACTGACAGCGGCGCCGGCCTCTCCAAGGGCCAGCGGCAGCTGCTGGCCCTTGCCCGCTGCTTCCTCTCCAATGCGGACATCGTGATCTTGGACGAGGCCACCTCGGACGTGGACCCGGAGACCGAGGAGCAGATCAGCGCCGCCCTGGAGCGGCTGCGGAGGGGGCGCACCTGTTTCCTCATCGCCCACCGTCTGGCCACAGTGCGCACGGCGGACCGCATCCTGGTACTGCAGGACGGCCGGATCGCCGAGCAGGGCACTCACCAGCAGCTGCTGGATGCCGGCGGCATCTATCGGGTCCTATACGATGCCCAGTTCTCCTGACAGCCCCCGGATTTCATGACAACACGGAGAGGCGCCCCGGCCATTCAGCCGGGGCGCCTCTCCGCAAGAAAGAGAAAAAAGTAAAGTGAGCAAATTAAATGAGTGGTTATGCGCCGGGGGCGGGGGCCAGCTCTGGATTGATCTGGTCCAGCCAAGTCACCAGGTCCATCAGTGTTCCGATAACCTTGTCCGGCTGTGCCGCATCCGCGGCCACGTGCACATCCTTCTGCTCCGACAGGAAGGAGCGGATCTGCACGGCCTTGGCAAAGCCCACCTGCTTGGGGCCGATGATGTCCCTGGAGACCGTGTCGCCCACATAGACGCACATTTCCGGCTTTGCCTGCATTTGCCGCAGGGCGATCCGGAAGATCTCCGGATGGGGTTTGCGATAACCGGTGACGCTGGAGACCGTTACATCCTCCATAAAGCCGCGGATGCCGTAGTCCTCCAGCACGCGGAACACATTGTACAGCGAGGCGTTGTTGGAGATAACGCCCAGGTGGTAGCCCCGGCTCTTCAGGGCCTGCAGCATCTCTGCCGCGCCGTCGCGGAGCTCCCGGTGGTAGAAGGTGACCTCCCACAGGTTGGCCAGCTCCTCGGTGATGGGCAGCAGCTTTTCCCGGTCAAAGGCAAAGTCCCGAAGATACCAGTCCGGCCAAATCTCCTCCGGCTTTTTCTCCAGCATATTCCCCTCGCTCCACTGCTTATAGGCCTTTACGCCGTCCGTGATCCGCTTCCAGAACACATCGTCCGGGCAGCCGGGCTCCAGGCCGTTGGCCCGCAGGACCTCCAGCAGCCTGCGGCAGGTCGCCCGCTGGGTGTCCTCGTTGTACCAAATATCCTCCAGAGTTCCGCCCATATCAAATAAAACGGTTGTCAGCATCAGGAATCCTCATCCTTTCCGTGTGTATTCCGCCGGCGGTGGCAGCCGGCATCCTCTCCGTCCTCAAACAACAGCATGGCATCCTCCTGGGGAGACCGCCGGGGCCGCTCTTCAGCAGCCGGGGCAGCAGGATGCGCTTTGGGGGCGGCATCAGCCTTGGTCCCGGCCGCCTCCCGCATCTCCTCCTGCAGAGTCTTCTGCACAGGCAGAGGATGGGTCTTTCTCAGCTTGAGATAGACCGGCCAAGCCACCGCGTTTCCGATCAGGGCCGGTGCCACACCATACAGGGTAATCAGCTGCACCATGGTTGCCCGCTGGTCTGTATCCAGCATCCAGGCTGCGAAGTAGAACATCACCAGAACCACCGCCAGCCCCACAAACCCGAACAGCGCCACCCGCTTGTCCCGCAGAAGGAACAGCAGGCTGCCGATCGCCGTCCCCGCCAATGCGATGATCAGCGTGTGCACGGCGTTGGTGGCTGCAGTGCTGGGCAGCGTAAGCTGCCGGTACAGCGGCTCTGCCAGCAGGGTATACAGAACCCCGTAGATGCAGAGGTCCAGCAGGGTGGCGAAAAAGCCTGCAATGGCAATGGGGCTCTTCCGCCGGTGATTCTTGTCAATGAATAGATTCATGCGCATATCTCCTTATCTGAGAGGGCCGGAATGGAGAGCCGGCGGACGGATTCCCGTCCGCCGGCCGTGTGAAGCAGCCAGGATCGCCGAAGTGCTGTTATCCGAGCATCTGCCAGAAGTCACGGACGGTCATGAACTCCGTGTAGATGGAATTGGGATCGAACGGGGAAACGTTCATCTCCTCATAGGGGACAGAGCCCTCAGCGGGTTCAATGTCGTCCCGGACAGGCCAGCCGCCCAGGGTGTTGAAGGGCTCGTAGCCGCTGGTATCGCCATCAATGCCGCCCATCATGAAGCGGATCAGCAGTTTGGCGGCAGCGGGATGCTCACAGCCTTCCACCACGTACAGGGTGTTGATGGCGGGTATGCCGGTGGTGGGATACAGGTTCACGGGAGCCAGGACCCAGCCGTTATCCTCGTTCTTGCGCAGCTTGGAGGAGGCGCAGAAACCAATGGGGGGATCGGACTGGCCGGGGGTGCCGACAGCCTCGGCGACCTCGTCAGAAGCGGAGGTGAAGATCGGCTCATTCTCACGCAGGCGCTTCAGGAACTCGTAGCCGGCGTTGGCGCAGCCCTCAGAGAGCACCAGCTCCTCGCCATACAGTTCCTCATAGGCGGCAGCCAGCTGATCCGGGGTATCACCCACGCAGAAGCCGGTAATCCAGGAGCCCCAGCCCACATTATTCAGGGGATCCTGCATCAGGATCTTGCCCTTCCATTGGGGCTCGGTCACCTGCCAGATGTTGGTGACAGGGGAACCGTCAGGATAAGCCTCAGCATTGTAGAACAGCTGGGTCAGCTCAATGTACAGAGGGGTTTGCGTCTCTGTCAGGCTGGGATCAATATGGGCGAGGATGTCGGCAGGCTGATATATGTAAAAAATCTTGTTTTGCACATACTCATTGTACAGGGAGCCGTCCTCGTCCTTGATATGGACCACATCCGCCACATACTGGCCGGCCTCGTGCTCACGGGTGACCTTGTCCAGCAGGTCGTTGGTAGAGATATCAAAGGGCGTGCAGGTGATTTCGGGGTACTTGTCCATGAAGGCCTCCGCCACCTTGGTGCAGCGGGAGGAGATGGAGTACAGAGTGACCTCGCCGCCCTCGGCGATGGCCTGCTCATAGAGCTCCTCATCCGTCTCGTCCGTGGCGGTGATGTTGGCGGTTTCCTCCCAGGAGGTGGCGCCGGCATCCTCCGCCTCATCATCCGTGCCGCCGCAGCCGGTCACAGTAAACAGCATGACAGCAGCCAACAGGGCGCTCAATAGTTTCTTGTGCTTCAACATGGTTCTTTTCCTCCTTTAATCATTCTTCCTCAAATCGCTCTCTTTTATCGCAACGGCTGACGCCGCAGGATACTCCGGGATCGCTCGGATGATGGAAACGCGCATTAGCGGGAGTACTTGATCAGGCGTTTGGTAGAGGCGTCGAACACATTGACCTTCTTGGGCGGGTAGGAGAGATAGACCGTCTCATCGCCGGCGTAATGGGTGGAGCCCAGCTCCTTTACAGTAATCAGCTTCTCACCGACCCGGACGGAGACCAGGGTCTCGGAACCGGCGGGCATTCCGGCGTATACACGGGCCTCCACCTGCGCGGCGTCGGTCTTCTCACGGGAAATGGTGATCTGCTCCGGGCGGATGCCCAGAACCAGCTTCAGGTCGCCGGAGGCGGGCGCTTCAGGCGTCATGTCCTCCCGGGAGAACTCCAGGCGGCCCATGACGCCGTCAACCGACAGCCCGGACGCGCCGGCGGTGCCCGAGGCCTCCACGAAGTTGATGCTGGGGTTGCCGATGAAGTCCGCCGTATAGAGATCGCAGGGGTTGTCGTACAGCTCCAGAGGCTTATCCACCTGGACCAGCTCGCCCTCACGGAACAGGGCGATCTTGGTGGACATGGTCAGCGCCTCCACCTGGTCGTGGGTGACGTAGATGATGGTGCTGCCGGTGTCGTGGTGCAGGCGCTTCAGCTCGGACCGCATATCCACGCGGAGCTTGGCGTCCAGGTTGGACAGGGGCTCGTCAAGCAGGAGCAGCCGGGGCTCTGACACGATGGCGCGGGCGATGGCCACACGCTGCTGCTGGCCGCCGGAGAGCTCGGTGGGATACCGCTTGGCGTACTGGCCGATCTGCATCCGTTCCAGGGCGCTGGCAACCATTTTTTCGATCTCCGCGGAGGGGATCTTTTTGATCTTCAGGCCGAAGGACACGTTCTCAAAGACAGTCATGTGGGGCCACAGCGCGTAGGACTGGAACACCAGGTTCAGGTTCCGCTGGGACGGGGGCGCGTAGTACGCCTCCGCCGCGTTGACGATCTCCTTGCCGTCCATGTAGATGAAGCCGTTCTGGGGCTTTTCCAGGCCGGACACCACCCGCAGCGTTGTGGTCTTGCCGCAGCCGGAGGGGCCCAGCAGCGTCATGAAGTCGCCGTCCTCGATGGTCAGGTTCAGATCTTTCAGAACGTGGTTCTTGCCATAGAATTTATCGATATGTTTTAATTCAATCTTGCTCATGTTCGTCGTCTCCTCTCAGTTCTCTGTCCGCGTCAGCCGGCCATGCTCTTGGCCAGGTCCGCCTTGCCGGAGAGATTCGCTATCGCATACACCAGGAACACAATAGAGAACATCACAATCGCCACGCAGTCAGATGCCTGCGGCGAGTTGCCGTTCTGGTACCGGAACGCCAGGTACGGCAGCGTGGAGGTGGTGGGGGTCATGATCAGGATGATCAGATCCAGCTCCTTCATGATGGAAACGAAGATCAGCATGAAGCCGGAGATGAAGCCGCCTTTGGACAGGGGGAACACAATCTTCACGAACCGGCGGAAGAATCCGGCGCCCTCGATGGTGGCCGCCTCTTCCAGCTCACCGCTGATCTGCAGCATGTTGGAGGTGCCGGCCCGCGCCGCGAAGGGCAGATGCTTCACCACGGACACCAGCGTCAGCAGAGCGAAGGTGCCGTACAGGGCGGGCACCAGGGTCACGCCGAAGATCTGCTGGGGCTGGGAGAACATGGACAGATAGATGCCGCCGAACGCCACGGACGGGATCAGATAGGGGATGAACACCAGCTGTTCCACCAGCTTGCCGTGGAGCCTGCCGCGGCCCTTGGCGGTGATGTAGCCAAGCAGCTGGCCGAAGATGGTGCCGAACACGCCGTTCACGAGAGTCAGGCGCAGGGAGTTGAACAGGGAGTTGATGAACTCGTCATTCTTGAAGATGCCCGGCAGCCCCTCCATAATCTGGGGATTGGATTCGCCAATCCAGTAGTGGAGGGTAAAGTTGTCCAGGGAGTAGATACCTTCCTTGAGCATGAAGCTCTCCATGACCAAGATGAC
>OJSJ01001887.1_pt1 | contig 13133 bp, 7 predicted proteins | sample 1599381 | NCBI WGS metagenome assembly OJSJ01 (sample SAMN04168658, study PRJEB22393) | human gut metagenome | biome: human gut microbiome; feature: stool | host: Homo sapiens | collected 2014-03-24 | reverse complement strand
TTCTGCAAATGGGACGGCCGGATAATGATTTCCTGATTTATCTTCCGGTATATGATATGTGGAATGAACAACCGGGACGATTGTTATTATTCACGATACACCACATGGATAAACTGGCTCCTAAGTTTATCGACGCTATCCATCGCATCAACAACAGCGGGTATGACGGGGATTATATTTCCGATAACTTTATTCGCAGTACACGTTTCAAAGACGGACAGTTGGTTACTTCAGGCGGAACGGGCTACAAAGCATTGGTAGTGCCTGCTGCACACCTAATGCCGAGTGATGTATTGGCACATCTTTATGAACTGGCCAAACAGGGAGCTACTATCGTATTCCTCGAAAATTATCCGACAGATGTACCGGGATACGGTCAGTTGGAACAAAAACGCCAAAGTTACCAGCGTACGCTCCGGCAACTTCCGGCTGTTTCTTTCTCGGAAACAACCGTTACTCCAATCGGAAAGGGGAAGATTATCACAGGAACGGATTATGCACGCACATTGGCCAGCTGCAATATTTCTCCCGAAGAAATGAAAACCAAATTCGGACTACAAGCGATCCGAAGAGTGAATGATACGGGACACCACTATTTCATCTCTTCCTTGCAAAATAAAGGAGTGGACGGTTGGATCACATTGGGAACGAATGCAGCCGCAGCCGCTCTCTTCAATCCCATGACCGGAGAATGTGGTGAAGCTAAAGTAAGACAGGCAGACGGAAAAACACAAGTCTATCTGCAATTAAAATCCGGTGAATCGTTCATTCTGCAAACATATCAACAACCTTTGCAGGCATCCAAACCGTGGAAGTATGTCAAAGAGCAACCTTTCAGTCTTCGTCTGGATCATGGTTGGAAGTTACACTTCGCCGAAAGCAAACCGGAAATTCAAGGAACATTTGATATAGATCGCCCCTGTTCATGGACCCATATCGATCATCCGGCAGCCCAAACGAACATGGGAACCGGTGTTTATTCCTTAGACATCGAATTGCCGACTTTGCAGGCCGACGACTGGATTCTTGATTTGGGAGATGTACGCGAAAGTGCCCGTGTCCGCATCAACGGACAGGAAGCGGGATGCGCATGGGCAGTGCCTTATCAACTAAAGGTGGGCCAGTTCTTAAAACCCGGAAAAAACCACATCGAGATAGAAGTCACGAATCTCCCTGCGAATCGAATTGCAGAATTAGACAGGCAGGGAGTGCAGTGGCGCAAATTCAAAGAAATCAATATTGTTGATTTGAACTATCGTCCGGCCAATTATGGACATTGGAGTCCATTACCCTCCGGCTTGAATAGTGAGGTACGGCTGATTCCGGTAAATGTGATGCCATAGTTGAGGCATTGTCATATCATCATACTGCAACAAACTAGTTTTTCAATCTTGTACTTAAGACTTTTCAGTGCAAAGATTAAGGGTTTTCAGTGCAGAGATTAGTAGTTTTTTATGCAGTCGGTAAGTCGTCCCGTTACAATGGGACAATAGGCACATTGCAAGGTGACCAATATCACCTTATAAGATGATATTGATCACTTTGTAATATGATTACCTGTCTTTGGGAAGATGAGAAGCACTAAAGATACAAAATTAAATAGTAAAAAGCAAGAGTGAGACAGGAAATATAGCTTCATCCCCTGAACGGATTGATTTTATTTCCGAACCGGGGAATGGACTTAAAAGACTATTTTAAATCCATTACAGCCTGCTCCAACTGTTTCAATGCTTTTTCCAGCGTAGCACGTGGACAAGCAACGTTCAACCGCATAAATCCCTCGCCTTCCTTACCGAATGTTGTTCCATCATTCAGCGCCAGATGAGCATCTTCTACAAAAAGACGGTTCAGTTCTTCCTGATTGAGTCCCAATGCGCGGCAATCCAGAAAGATCAAGTAAGAGGCTTGCGGACGGATCATCTTGATAGCAGGAATATGTTCTTTCAAATACGTTTCAGTGAAATCCACATTTCCTTTAATATATGCTACCACTTGGTCCAGCCATTCTGTACCATGACTGTAAGCAGCTGCTACACTTAAATAAGCAAAGAGATGTCCTTCGCTAAACTCGCTTGCTTCCATATATGTCTGGAAACGGTGACGAAGTTCGTCGTTCTCAATAATTGCATAAGAACTAGCCAATCCCGGCATGTTGAATGCCTTGCTGGGAGACATAAAGACAAGAGAGTTCATCCGTGCCTTCTCTGAAATCAAAGCAAAGGTAGGATGTTTGTATGGAGGTAGGGTTAAGTCAGCATGAATCTCGTCAGAGATAACCAATGTGCCGCTTTCATAGCAGATGTCGGCTATTTGAGACAGTTCCTCTTTGGTCCATACACGTCCACCCGGGTTATGGGGGTTGCTTAGAATAAGCAATTTGCATCCTTGAATATCTTGACGGAAGCGGTTGAAATCAATATAATATTGTTCATCTTTCAGGACTAACGGGCTGAATACCACTTCACGTTCATTCTTTTGAGTGACTAAAAAGAAAGGATGATAAACAGGGGGCATTACCATTATCTTATCTCCTTTTTGCGTAAAGCAGTGGATCACAAAAGCCAAGCCGCGAACAATACCGGGAGTGAAAGTCAACATCTCTTCACGGATTGCCCAACCATGGCGCTCCTTCACCCAGTTAATAATAGACTCCGACCATTCTTTGCAAGCAAATGTATATCCGAGTACTTCATGCTCCAGGCGTTTTTTCAAAGCCTCTATGACAAAAGGAGCTGTGCGGAAATCCATATCAGCTACCCACATTGGAATCAGGTCATTGCGTCCCCAACGATTCTCTACTGCATCCCATTTTACGGAATCTGTACCATGACGGTTTATTATTTCATCAAAATTATAGTTCATACTGCATAATATTGTTAGGTTATGTGTATAATAAACAGTTAGCAAAGATAGTTGTTTTCGTGGTATTACCGAAAGGCAGCCTCTAATTTTGTATGCTCTATCAAAACATAGAGGGCCGGAGCAATACAGCATCCGACCCTCATATTCATACCCTGAAAAAAAAACTAAGAACCTATTTGTCTTTATTATTCATTCCAACGATGCACTATAAATCCACGCTTACCATCTTCTGTTTTTAAAGAGATGAAATAGATATGCGGATGGCTCGTCGGACCTGTACCGATACGTTTTTCCAAAATAAACTCGGTCAGTTTAACGGCAGAGGCTGCTTTGTCTGTATACGAAGTCTTAGTGTCATTGATAGTCGTTTCAAACTTCGGATTACGGTTGGCAGCATTCACACAATTTAAATTGTTTGCCCAACCACCGTTAAAGTAGACATAATATGTATCTTTCACTTCACCGTTTTGTTGATACCAGTACATATCTTTTGGCGTCGCATAAGATCCGGTACTGGAAACTCCGGCCGTGTTAATATCGGCACGATAACCATCCCAATAAATACGTGGCGTCGGGTCGTCAAGATTGAGCGGTACCCATAAATCTATGGAACGGCTTTCCTTTTCCTGGTCGGTCACAGTAATAGTTGTACCACCGTCACCTACCACAGTAACAGTTACTGTAGTGCCGGAGATTGCCACAGTAGCTACCCCTTCATTCAGAGATTTAACGGTATAACCGCCATTACCGGTCAGTATTTTCATTTCACGAAGAATAACACCGTCATTATCCAGACGCAATACTTCCACTCCCTCCGGGAGCGATTCGAGTGTCAGTTCCTGAAGTTTACGTACTTCAACCGTCATGAGAGCACGATTGTAGCTATCATCCGAAAGGCGAACGATGGTGCTACCTATGTCACCGCCTGTCAACAGTATCTCGTTACCGACCACCTCGGCAGTCACCACATCCTCATTATCACTCTCTACACGATAATTCACACCGTCCAAACCAATACCGATATGCAGAACTTCTCCCTCAACGAGCAGCGGATTGTGCGTAGTGAGCGGAACATTGACATAAGGGTAATACACATCTTTGTCATTTTCACATCCCGTCATCAAGCAGAGAAGAGCTAGAAAAGGGATAAAGGATAAATATTTTATTTGTTTCATTGATTCAAGATTTTTAAAGCCCGATTAAATCTCCCCAAGGGAATATCCGGACAGACTGTTAGTTTTATCAAGTTCTGCAATATCCCGTCTTATTAAAACAGAAAGAAGCATAATTGCCATCCCATTAATAATTAGGATTCTGATTTATCGGCCTGCTGCAACGAGGCACCTTACTGCCTACTTTTGTACATTACGAATGGTTTGGCAATATCAAAATTAACCATGACGAACTTTTCATCCGGATCATCGAGAAACTGCTTCCTATCGTAGAAGCGAATAATGAACCCAGAAAGGTTATCGTATTGTCCGACGTGCTTTTCTCGTTTGACGGAATGAGCGAAACGGCATTGACTTTCAAAATAAAAGCACTCAAGAAACTTGGACAAAAAGCGTATGCACAAAGTGTTTATGACCGTTTCCAAAAGGAGTACCAGCAACTCTATGGAGAGAAGTATAAGGAGAATTCGTTAGAAGAATAAAGACTTGATGCCATGCTTGGGAAACTTTTTTAGTCAAAAGAATAAAGGAACCTATTATAATTAATCATTTTATTAGGCACTTTTAAATAATTGTGTTCCTATCGATAAGAGTAGAGACTTAAAAAAAGCATAAGAGAAATCTCCTAATTGCTATTTACATAGAAAAATAGTACTTTTGTACTCCATTCAAAAAAGAATTTATGACGAAAGCATTATTTTTTGATATAGACGGAACATTGGTCAGTTTTGAAACTCACCGCATCCCGTCGTCTACCATTGAGGCACTGGAAGCCGCCCGTGCAAAAGGACTGAAGATATTTATCGCTACGGGACGTCCGAAAGCCATTATCAACAACCTCTCCGAATTGCAAGACCGGAATCTGATTGATGGATATATCACCATGAACGGGGCTTACTGCTTTGTCGGGGAACAGGTAATCTATAAAAGTGCCATCCCCCAGGACGAAGTAAAAGCGATGGGAGATTTCTGCGAGAAAAAAGGCGTTCCCTGTATCTTTGTAGAGGAACACAACATTTCCGTTTGCCAGCCCAATGACATGGTGAAAAAGATATTCTATGATTTCCTGCACGTGAATGTGATTCCGACTGTATCTTTCGAGGAGGCAACCAGTAAGGAAGTCATCCAAATGACACCCTTTATCACGGAAGAGGAAGAAAAAGAAATCCGTCCGTCTATTCCTACCTGCGAGATAGGCCGATGGTATCCTGCATTTGCCGATGTGACCGCCAAAGGAGACACCAAGCAAAAGGGCATTGATGAAATAATCCGCTATTTTGATATTAAACTCGAAGATACCATGGCTTTCGGAGACGGAGGAAATGACATCAGCATGCTCCGCCATGCAGCCATCGGAGTAGCCATGGGACAAGCCAAAGAGGATGTGAAAGCCGCTGCCGATTATGTGACAGCTCCCATCGACGAGGATGGCATCAGCAAGGCAATGAAGCATTTTGGTATTATCTGATTATGAGCGTAGACACCAATAACGCAGCGTTTCAAGACGCCCTGAACCTGATTCAATATACGCGTCAATCGGTTTTCCTGACCGGGAAAGCGGGTACAGGGAAATCTACATTCCTGCGTTACGTCTGCGAAAATACCAAAAAGAAACACGTTGTACTCGCCCCGACAGGCATCGCTGCTATCAATGCCGGAGGAAGTACGATGCATAGTTTCTTCAAACTCCCTTTCTATCCGCTGCTGCCGGATGACCCGAACTTGAGTCTCCAGCGTGGTCGTATCCATGAATTTTTCAAATACACCAAGCCTCACCGGAAGCTGTTGGAACAAATAGAACTGGTCATCATCGACGAGATTTCAATGGTAAGGGCGGATATCATTGATGCCATCGACCGAATCCTACGTGTATACTCTCATAATCTGCGCGAACCTTTCGGAGGAAAACAACTGTTATTGGTAGGCGACGTATTCCAACTGGAGCCCGTCGTAAAAAACGACGAACGGGAAATATTGAACCGCTTCTATCCTACACCCTATTTTTTCTCTGCCAGAGTATTCGGCCAGATAGACCTGGTATCCATCGAACTTCAAAAGGTATACCGCCAAACAGACCCCGTTTTTGTCGGCGTCCTCGACCATATCCGGAACAATACAGCCGGAGCGGCTGATCTGCAACTACTGAACACCCGTTATGGAAGCCAGATAGAAGAATCGGAAGCTGATATGTATATCACTCTGGCCACCCGTAGAGACACGGTAGACTCTATCAACGAAAAGAAACTGGCGGAACTTCCCGGAGACCCAATTACTTTTGAAGGAGTCATCGAAGGAGATTTCCCCGAAAGCAGTCTACCCACCTCACAAGAGCTCGTACTGAAACCCGGTGCACAAATCATCTTTATTAAAAATGATTTCGACCGCAGGTGGGTAAACGGTACCATTGGTGTCATTGCCGGAATTGATGAGGAAGAAGAAACCATCTACGTTATCACCGACGATGGAAAAGAATGTGACGTAAAGCGTGAATCATGGCGCAATATCCGTTATCGCTACAACGAAAAGACAAAAGAAATAGAAGAAGAAGTCTTAGGTAGCTTCACACAATATCCCATTCGGTTAGCTTGGGCCATCACTGTCCATAAGAGTCAGGGACTGACTTTCAGCCGTGTAGTCATCGACTTCACAGGTGGTGTATTTGCAGGTGGACAAGCATACGTGGCACTAAGCCGCTGTACCTCACTGGACGGTATTCAGCTCAAAAAGCCTATTAACCGTGCTGACGTCTTCGTCCGCCCCGAAATCGTAAACTTTGCCGGACGTTTCAACGACCGGCAGGCTATCGACAAAGCTCTGAAACAAGCGCAGGCCGACGTGCAATACGCTGCTGCTTCACGCGCTTTCGACAAAGGAGACATGGAGGAATGTCTGGAACAGTTTTTCCGCGCCATTCATTCCCGCTATGATATTGAGAAACCTGTTCCCCGCCGTTTTATCCGACGTAAACTTGGTGTCATAAACACCTTGAAAGAGCAGAATAAGAAACTCAAAGAGCAAATGCGCGAACAGCAGGAACGCCTCCGCCAATATGCTCACGAATATCTATTAATGGGTAACGAATGTATCACCCAGGCACACGACTCACGTGCCGCCCTCGCCAACTACGACAAGGCACTTAGTCTCGACCCTAATTATGTGGATGCCTGGATACGCAAAGGAATCACTCTCTTCAACAACAAAGAGTATTTCGATGCTGAAAACTGCTTCAACACTGCAGTCACCCTCTATCCGGCAAACTTTAAAGCTGTCTATAACCGTGGAAAGCTCCGGCTAAAAACAGAAAACACAGAAGGTGCCATTGCCGACCTGAACAAGGCCACTAGCCTGAAACCGGAACATGCCGGTGCACACGAACTCTTCGGAGACGCTCTGTTGAAAGTCGGGAAAGAAGGAGAAGCCGCCTTACAATGGAGAATTGCAGAAGAACTTAGAAAGAAAAAATAGCCTATTCTTCCCGACCTCCGCACCTATCCATCTTTGTCATCTACACACTTACATAAAAATCATCCTACACACAATATCTCCATCAAACAGTGCCCCCGCATGGCCTCCCGGCCTCGTTTTTCCGACGTCAAGCGCAGGTGGTTTCTCCGGCGTTAAAAAGGGCAGACTGTTTGAGCGTAGCGAGTTTCTGCCCTTTAGCCGGAGGAAACACCGGAGTAGTCGGAAAAACGCAGCCTTGATTCTTTCTTTTTGGTTCCTTTTCTTTCGTATCAAGACGAAAGAAAAAGAACTGATTCTCCCTCTATATCAAAAACTTTTATTAGTTTTGCTCTTTGTAATATCTCAAACTCTTAAAATAGAAGCAAATGAAAAAAGGTTTGAAAATCGCAGCTATCACCGTAGGAGTAATTATCATTCTGATGTTCCTTCTTCCTTTCGCCTTCCAAGGAAAGATAGCCGACATTGTAAAAACAGAAGGCAACAAGATGCTTAACGCACAATTTGACTTTAAGAACCTTAACATTAGTCTGTTCCGCAATTTTCCACAGGCTTCTGTCACTCTCGAAGATTTCTGGCTGAAAGGTACGGGTGAATTTGCCAATGACACCCTTGTACAAGCCGGAGAAGTTACCGCCGCAGTCAACTTATTCTCCCTTTTCGGAGATAGCGGTTACGATATTTCTAAAATATTTTTTGAAGACACGAAGTTACATGCCATTGTCTTGCCGGACGGACGTGCCAACTGGGATATCATGAAACCGGATACAATAGCAACAGTCGAAACGCCTGCAGAAGAAGAAGCCTCTTCTCCTTTCAAAGTCAAACTGCAACGCTTTGTTATCAAAAACATGAATCTGATTTATGACGATCAACAAGGAAAGATGTATGCTGATATCCGCGACTTCAACGCTATTTGTGCCGGAGACTTAGGAAGCGAACGTACCACTCTGAAACTGGAAGCGGAAACCAAATCGCTCACCTACAAGATGAATGGAATCCCTTTCCTGGCAAATGCCAATATCTCCGCCAAGATGGACGTAGATGCTGACCTTGCCAATAACAAATACACATTAAAAGACAATACCATCCGCCTCAACGCCATTCAGGCAGGCATCGACGGCTGGGTAGCCTTGAAAGACCCGGCTATCGACATGGACTTGAAACTTAACACGAATGATATAGGCTTCAAGGAAATATTGTCATTAATTCCCGCCATTTACGCCACAGAATTCTCCAGCCTGAAAACAGACGGAACTGCAACGCTTACCGCAACGGCCAAAGGTATCCTGCAAGGAGACACCATTCCGGCATTCAATATTGACATGCAAGTCAAGGATGCTATGTTCCGCTATCCGGCTCTACCGGCAGGAGTAGATCAAATCAACATCAGTGCCAACGTTCAAAATCCCGGAGGAAATATAGACCTGACTACGGTCAACATCCATCCGTTCAGTTTCCGCCTTGCCGGAAATCCGTTTAGCCTGACAGCTACTGTGAAAACGCCGATCAGTGATCCGGATTTTAAAGCAGAAGCGAAAGGAGTACTCAACTTAGGTATGATCAAACAAGTCTACCCGCTTGGAGACATAGAGTTGAACGGTACCATTGATGCCGATATGCAAATGTCGGGACGCCTCTCATCCATCGAAAAAGAAGAATACGAACGTATACAAGCTTCGGGTACTATCGGACTGACGGGCATGAAACTCAAAATGAAAGATATGCCGGATGTAGAGATTAAAAAGTCTCTCTTCACCTTCACTCCGAAATACCTCCAGTTGAGTGAAACAACCGTCAACATCGGAAAGAACGATATCACCGCCGACAGCCGGTTTGAAAACTACATCGGTTATGTATTGAAAGGTAGCACATTGAAAGGAAACCTGAATATTCGTTCCAACTACTTCAATCTGAACGACTTCATCACCGCTTCTGCTGATGAAGCCTCCACATCAGAAGCTGCGTCCACCGACTCCGTAGCTACAGCCGCCACAGGTATTGTTGAAGTTCCCCGTAACATCGACTTCCAAATGGACGCTAACCTGAAACAGGTGTTATTCGACAAGATGTCTTTCAATAATATGAATGGCAAACTTGTTGTAAAAGATGGCAAAGTGGATATGAAAAACCTTTCCATGAACACCATGGGTGGTAATGTAGTGATGAACGGCTACTACTCCACCGCCAACGTAAAGAAGCCGGAAATGAAAGCCGGATTCAAACTCTCCAATATCGGTTTCGCACAAGCTTACAAAGAACTGGATATGGTGCAGAAAATGGCTCCTATCTTCGAAAACCTGAAAGGTAATTTCTCCGGAAGCATCAATGTCCTGACAGATTTGGATGCAGCCATGAGCCCCGTACTGAATACGATGCAGGGTGATGGTAGCCTTTCCACCCGCGACCTTAGTTTAAGCGGAGTAAAAGCAATCGACCAGATAGCCGATGCCGTGAAGCAACCCAGCCTGAAAGACATGAAAGTGAAAGACATGACATTGGATTTCACCATCAAAGACGGTCGCGTAGAAACCAAACCGTTTGATATCAAGATGGGAGACTACACACTGAATCTTTCCGGCAGTACAGGACTCGATCAAACCATCGACTATTCCGGTAAAGTGAAACTGCCCGCATCCGTAGGCAATATCTCTAAGTTAATGACTCTTGACTTGAAAATCGGAGGTTCGTTCACCTCTCCGAAAGTCAGCGTAGATACTAAAAGCATGGCCAATCAAGCTGTCGAAGCCGTAGCCGATGAAGCAATCAGCAAACTCGGACAGAAACTTGGCCTGGACTCTGCCGCTACCGCCAACAAAGACTCAATCAAACAGAAAGTCACAGAGAAAGCTGCGGAAAAGGCACTGGATTTCTTAAAAAAGAAACTCAAATAAAAAGAGAAGATAATAACCATTTAACCCCACTCATCCCTCCTCCTTCTCCTTTGCGAGAGGGAAGGGATGAAGCTTTTAATATGCTACTGAAACTATATGATAAAAACAATAACCCGCAGGATTTACAACGAATCATCGATATCCTGAATGACGGCGGACTTATCATCTATCCTACCGATACGATGTACGCCATCGGCTGTCATGGTCTGAAGGAACGTGCCATAGAACGGATCTGCCGGATTAAAGAGATAGACCCTCGAAAAAACAATCTGTCTATCATCTGTTATGACTTAAGCAGTATCAGCGAATACGCGAAAGTAGACAATAACGTATTCAAACTGATGAAGCATAATCTTCCGGGGCCATTTACCTTTATTTTGAACGGCACCAACCGGTTACCGAAAATCTTCCGCAACCGGAAAGAAGTAGGTATCCGTATGCCGGACAACAACATCATCCGTGAAATCGCACGCCTGCTGGACGCTCCCATTATGACCACCACACTGCCATACGAAGAGCACGAGGACTTGGAATATATGACTGATCCCGAACTTATAGATGAAAAGTTCGGCGACATCGTCGATCTGGTCATTGACGGCGGTATCGGAGGTATAGAACCTTCAACGGTAGTGAAATGCACGGACAACGAACTGGAAATCGTCCGACAGGGAAAAGGCTGGCTGGAAGAGAATTAATTCCGCTGACAGCTATCTCTAACATACAGAATGGGCTGCAATCAATTCAACACTGATGCAGCCCATTCTCTTTTTATAGAATCAATTTTATGCTTACTTAATCAAAGATTCCGGATCTAAATGAGCAGACTCGATATCTTTGAAGTAACGGTAAGTACCTACTTTCAATTCCGCCGTAGCAGCATCATCACAAACGATAATACCTTTTTCATGCATTTGCAATGCACTGATTGTCCACATCTGTGTGATAGCACCTTCTACTGCATGATACAAAGCACGAGCTTTGTTATGACCGTTTACAATAATCATCACTTCCTTTGCAGAAAGCACAGTACCCACTCCCACTGTCAAAGAGGTCTTAGGAACCTTATTGATGTCATTATCGAAGAAACGGGAGTTAGCAATGATGGTATCCATCGTCAATGTTTTCTGACGAGTGCGTGAAGTCAATGAAGATCCCGGTTCGTTGAACGCAATATGTCCGTCAGGACCGATACCGCCCATGAACAGGTCGATACCACCGTATGACTTGATCTTTTCTTCATAACGTGCACACTCTGCATCCAAATCCGGAGCATTACCATTCAGAATATTCGTATTCTCCGGTTTGATGTCGATATGACCGAAAAAGTTATTCCACATGAAAGAATAATAGCTTTCCGGATGTTCTTTCGGCAATCCTACATATTCGTCCATGTTGAATGTTACCACATTCTGGAAAGAAACGATTCCTTTCTTATTCAGGTCGATCAAAGCTTTATACATACCCAGAGGAGAAGATCCGGTGGGGCAGCCCAATACAAATGGTTTTTCGGGGGTTGGATTGGCAGCTTTTATTTTAGCAGCAACATAATGTGCAGCCCACAGAGATACGGACTGATAGTCCGGCTGAATAATAAGTCTCATAAGTCGATTGTTTTATAGGTTAGTTAATAAATTATTATCTCATTCACAGTTTTAACGATCTTTCTTCAAACGATCCGCCATGGCACGTGCCAGGTTTTCACATTGAGTATAAGTCAGGTCCTTCATTGCCTGTTTCATCTCCACCGGATCACCGACCAATTCGAATTTGCTCTTTTCCGCAAACTCTGCCAGACGCTTCACAGCAGCACCTGCCCATGTGAAAGAACCGAAATAACCCAAATAGCGTCCCTTCACCTCACGCAACAGAATCTTTGAGAGCAGCGCTTCCACTTCCGGGAATATCTGATTGCTATAAGTGGGAGAACCGATAATCAATCCCTTGTAACGGAAAATATCCGCTATAATATAAGAAGGATGGCTCTTTGTCACATTATGCATGACGATGTTCTTAACACCCTGTGCCGAAAGCTCTTCTGCAATAGCTTCCGCCATTTGCTCCGTATTTCCATACATGCTTCCATAAGCAATAACAACACCTTCGTCTGCATCATAACGACTCAAACGGTCATAGATACCAATTACCTTGGCAATATTCTCTGTCCATACCGGTCCATGTGTAGAACAGATAGCAGAAATAGGTAGTCCACCCAATTTTTGCAAAGCTTTTTGCACGGGGCTTCCGTATTTGCCTACGATGTTAGAGTAGTAACGAACCATTTCCCCCCAATACTTATCCACATTGATCCGCGTATCCAGGAATCCGCCATCTACAGTGCCAAAGCATCCGAATCCGTCGCCGGAGAAAAGAACGCCGTCCGTTTCATCAAAAGTCATCATCGTTTCCGGCCAATGCACCATCGGAGTCATATAAAAACGCAGTTTATGATGTCCCAAAGCTAAGAAATCACCTTCCTTTACCAGATACTGTTCGCCGGTTACACCATAGAAACCTTCAATCATACCGAAGGTCTGCTTGTTACCCACGATAATAATTTCCGGATAATGTTGCTTAATCAGTCGGATAGATCCCGAATGATCCGGTTCCATGTGGTTTATAATCAAATAATTAATAGGACGTTCTCCAATCACTTGCTTGATCTTGCGCAAGTAGACTTCAAAATAACAAATATCTACCGTATCCACCAATGCCACCATTTCATCATCAATCAGATAAGAGTTAT
>OJSJ01001842.1_pt1 | contig 13487 bp, 14 predicted proteins | sample 1599381 | NCBI WGS metagenome assembly OJSJ01 (sample SAMN04168658, study PRJEB22393) | human gut metagenome | biome: human gut microbiome; feature: stool | host: Homo sapiens | collected 2014-03-24 | reverse complement strand
TGATCGCTGCCGGTTCGTCGGGAGCGGAAACAGAGATTTTCTTACCGGTTTTATCTACCGTAACCTTGTATCCGCTGTGCGAAATGCATGCGATGGAAATTTGTGCGTTCAAAGGATTCGTCAATTCGTAGTTTACTACTGCCGTTGTACCTGCGCTACAGTAAACCGTCATCTCTTTCACTTTGTCGGTTCCCGAGACGAACAAAAGGTCGAATTTGTCTTTGTAGTAAGGCAGTTTTATCTGTTCGCCGTTTTCAGACAGTGTCAGAACGAGATAATCCGGATCGGAATTGTCAACATCGCTGAACATCGAATCTCCGTTCTGGCCGGGATCGCCCGTAGCCCGATCCAGTTTCGTCCACATTTGTCCCCCGTCGTAAGAGATATACCAATAACCGTCTTCCCTGATCTCCAACTTAGGGGTGATGCCGTTATCGCCTTTGTTTCCGTTATCGCCTTTGAGGGATTCCAGCCATTCTTCTTCGGTGCCCCGATAACCATTTTCGACCGCCAGTTCATAGGCCGATTTGCCGTCGTTGCCATTACTTCCGTTGAGCGATGCAAGCCATGCTTCGAGCGTGCCCCGGTAGCCTTTCTCGACTGCCAGTTCGTAGGCCGATTTGCCGGCCATACCTTGTGCCATGACCCGATCCCCACGGTCGTCCGTCAGCCATTCACCGTCGAACGTCCAATAATAGATGCCGCCATCCTGTTTGATCCCGATCACCGGCGCCGTACCTTGCTGGCCGTCTTTTCCGTGGTATATCGTTACAGGACCGCTTTTGATGAAGGTGATCGTGTAGCCGATCGTTTTCCCGTTTTCTACTACCGGGGTTACACCGGTCACGTAATCGTTGCCCTGCAATGCTTCTACGATCAGTTGAAGGGAGGTTATATTGGTGTTCATCCGGCTGCACAACTCTTCGAGCGCGGCCAGACGCGAATCTATATACTCGCTCTTGTTCCATATGGCGATTTCGTCGTACTCCGTACAGGAAATCAACGACAATAAGCCAAAAATCATACAAGTTATTATCTTCTTCATGACATTTCCCTCCTTCCCCATATTTTATATAATCATAGTACAATACCAATTAAAGTTTGTAAATAGATTTGTCGATTTGTAAGAAAAAGTTTATTTTTCCTGTTTTTATATTTTTTGTGATAATTTAAAATTATATCCAACGCTCCCACTCCGCAAAAAAAACAGCTGCCCGCCCCCGCCCGGATCTTCACAGGGCAGGGACAGACGGCTGTTTTCTTACTCCAGGGATGCCGATTCCCCGGATCCAGCGCCGGACTTCGGTGCAAACGCCATGGCGGCGGCCGCTGCGCAGATTCCTCCCACCAGCTTGGCGGCAATAAAGGCGGAAACCACAGACGGCGGCTCCACACTGGCGATGAAGGCCAGCTGGCCTCCCAGCACAAAGGAACCGCTGACCGCAAAGGCCGCGTTCATCACCTTTCCCCGGTCATCCATTTTTTCCATCATTGGGATCATGGAAATACAGGTGGCCAGGCTGATGATCAGTCCCACCACAGAATAGGAATTGACCCCCAGCCATCCGGCGATCCGGCTGATCCCCTTCTGGAAAAACCGGAGGAAGGCGAGATCACCGTAAACGGACAGCAGCTTCTGGATCCGAAGCTGGATGTAGATAAATTCAGGGAAAATGTGGGAATGGTTTTTCAGCATTTTAATTTGTTTCCTCATCTGACGGTGAAGAAAAATATTACTCTGGCGCCTACAACCCTGAAGCTGCAAACCGAAGAAGAGGCCGGCGAAAATGCTATGCGTTTGCTGAAGCGCATTGGCTTAGAGGAAAAAGCGGATTCCTATCCTAACCAGCTTTCCGGAGGCCAGAAGCGTCGGGTGGCCATTGCGGGAGTCCTGGCCATGAAGCCGGAGGTACTGATCCTGGACGAACCCACAGCAGGCCTGGATCCCAAAGGACGGGACGATATCCTGGGCCTGGTGGCAAGGCTCCATGCCGAACAGGGCATGACGGTGATCCTGGTGTCCCACTCCATCGAGCAGATCGAGCGCATGTGCAGCAAGGTGGCATGGCTGAGCCACGGCCACCTCAAGATGAACGGCGACACCGAGACCGTCTGCAACGCCTACAAGGCCGTGCAGCGGGGCGAGGCATAAGAAACTATGAATGTACGACTCAAACGCGCCAAAGAGCTGATGGGCTATGCTGTCCAGCTCACGAAAGACGAGGGCCTGCCCACGATGGTAAAGCGGGGCGCGGGCTTTGTCCGCCGCCGTTTCTTCGGCAAGCGGGCGCGCTATCTGCCCGGCAAAAAGGTGCTGGAAGCTCAGGCCGCCGAAATGGTCGGCAAGACCGCTGAGAACTGCGGCCTGCCCACCATCTCCATCCTGACCCCGCTGTATAATACGCCCGAAAATTACCTGCGGGAATTTCTGGACTCCTTCGTGAACCAGACCGCCCCCAATGGTCAGCTCTGCCTTGCGGACGCTTCCGACGACGCCCACCCCGAGGTGGAGCGTGTCGTAAGGGAATATCAGCAGAAAAATCAACGAATCGTATACAAAAAGGTCGAAAATAAGGGCATCGCCGCCAACACCAACGCCGCCGAGACGCTGGCGACGGGCGAATATCTCGCCCTCGCCGACCACGACGATGTGCTGGCCCCCCACGCCATGTACGCGATGGGTAAGGCTGTCTTGCAGCTCCGCGAAAAGGGTGAGCCGGATGGTTTCCTCTACAGCGACGAGGCGCTCTTCACCAAGGACATCAAAAAGCCGATGGTGGGACACTTCAAGCCCGATTATGCCCCGGATTATCTGCTCTGCTGCAACTACATCTGTCATCTGGCAGTCTTCAAGCGGGCGCTGTATGAGCAGCTGGGCGGCGAACGCCCCGAGTGCGACGGCAGTCAGGACCACGACCTCTTCCTCCGGCTCATCGAACAGACCGGCGGTGCGGCTCATCTGCCGCAGGTGCTCTACTACTGGCGGGTCCATGCGGGTTCTACTTCCGGCGGCACCGATGCCAAGCCCTATGTGGCGGCAGCTGCCAAAAAGGCACTGGCCGACCATCTGAGCCGCACCGGGCGCACCGGCACGGTGGAGGATGGGCTTTTCCCCAGCACCTACCGGGTCAAGTGGGACATCGAGGGCGACCCCAAGGTGAGCATCCTCATCCCCAACAAAGACCACACCGACGACCTCGAGAAGTGCCTGTACAGCATCTGGTCAAAGACCGAGTGGGACAACTTCGAGGTCATCGTCATCGAGAACAACTCCACCGACCCGGCCACCTTTGCCTATTATAAGGATGCTGAGAAGCGGTACGAGGGCCTGAAAGTGGTCACCTGGCCGGAAAAGGGCTTCAACTTCTCAGCCATCAACAACTTCGGCCGGAAGGCGGCGCAGGGCGAGTACCTGCTGCTGCTGAACAACGACGTGGAGGTGCGGAACGGCGACTGGCTCACCGAGCTGCTGCGGCAGTGCGCCCACCCCGGCGGTGCGGCCATCTGCGGCGCGATGCTCTACTATCCCGACGAGACGCTCCAGCATGCGGGCGTCGTCACGGGTCTGGGCGGCTACGCGGGCCACAGCCATAAGTACAAGAAGGCGGGCGGCAGCGGCTATCTGTTCCGCGCCGCTACCGTGCAGGACTTCTCCGCCGTCACGGGTGCCTGCCTGCTGGTCAGGGCCAGCGTGTGGGACGAGGTGAAGGGGCTGGACGAAAAGTTTGCTGTGGCCTTCAACGATGTGGACTTCTGCCTCCGGGTGCGGGACAAGGGCTATCGCATCGTGTGGACGCCCTACGCCCAGCTGACCCATTACGAGAGCAAGAGCCGCGGCGGCGACGAGAAAGACCCCGTCAAGGCGGCGCGCTTTGCCGCCGAGCAGCAGCGGCTCTACGACGTCCACGGCAAGGCGGATATTCTGGAGGACCCCTATTATAACCCCAGCCTGACTCACGACCGGGAGGATTTCTCGGAGAGCGGCGATCTGCGGAACCTCAAAGAGGGAAAAGTGACAGTGAGGTGGCGAAACGCATGAACATCAAAGGCCATTTTGAGACCATCACCCGGCACAAGCTGCTGGTGATGAAATACTGCTTTGCCTGCGGGCTCTACGAGCAGGGCCTTGCCCACGATTTGAGCAAGTACAGCCCCACCGAGTTCATCCCGGGCTGCATCTACTATCAGGGCGACCACAGCCCCAATGAGGCGGAGCGGGAAGCCAGGGGCTACACCTCGGCATGGCTCCACCACAAGGGCCGCAACAAGCATCACCTCGAATACTGGATCGACTACAGCACCACGAAAGCCGGCCTCACCGGCATGAAGATCCCGCTGCGGTACGTCTGCGAGATGGTCTGCGACCGTGTGGCCGCCAGCCAGATCTATCTGGGCAGCAAGTACACCGACGCCTCCCCTTGGGAGTATTACGAGCACAGCAAAGACCACTATCTGCTCCACCCCGAGACGAGAGCGCTGCTGGAAAAGCTGCTCCAGATGGTGCGGGACATCGGGCAGGAGCGGACCTTCGCGTACATGAAGTTCCTGCTGGGCTGCGAAAAGGATTATTGATGGAATGAAAAATGCCGCTGATGAAAAATCAGCGGCATTTTTGTCGGATCTGAGCATTGACAGCTGACTTTTGGCGGTGATAGACTACACACAAGGTTCGGCGCAGAGCCGGGCAGAAAATTTGTTCGTGGAGGGACGGAACATGAAACTGACGAAAAAATTCCTTTCGGCGCTGCTGGTCTGTGCGGCGGCAGTCACGCTGCTGTGCGCTGCGGCCAGCGCAACGGCTGCACCTGTCACTGCGGAGACGCCTGCCCAGAAGCAGGCTGTGCTGGACACCATCAATGCGGTACGCCAGCAGAACGGCCTTGCCCCTGTGGCCGAAACGGCGGACACGGACGCGCAGGCCGACCGGATGGCGGCGCTTTATTTCAGCACCGATGACGGCGACGCTTACGACGCCCAGTGGCTGGCCATCCTCGACACCGAGGTGGAGGGCAAAGTCAGCATCGGCGACTGCTACTCCTACAAGCTGCAAAATGGCGGCTGGGATATAACGGACTGGAACAACATGGACCTGCTGCCCACCCCGGCCTTCAAGCTGCTGAAGAGCGCCGACGTGACGATGGTGGGCATCTCCTTCACCAACGAGGGCGGCGTGGTGCTCCTGCCGTACTAAGATGAGATAAAACGAGAAAGCCCCCGGATGCGGTGCCGCATCCGGGGGCTTCTGTCGTCGGAGAAAAATCAGTCTTCGCTGTTGTCGATCTGGATATAGCGGGGGCCGTGCTTGTCCACAAAGAGCAGCACGCCGGTCAGCGTGACAGCCAGACAGGTCAAAACAGCGAGCATTACTTTCAGAAATTTCATGGTAGACCCTCCTTGACGGCTCAGACCGCACGGCGCGGGATGCGCCTGCGTGTTCGTTTGGTTGTAGTATAACATATTCTTCCCGGAAAGGCAAACGACCGGACTTTGGGAAAAGTTGTGCGATACGAACGAAAAAATGGATGGTTAGCCACAGCTAATCGTTAAAAACAGCCAAGAAATTTAAGGAATTTCCATCATTTTGGCCTTGTTGTCGTTGACTTCCCACCGCAAAATGATACAATAAACATGTTAAGCAGCAACTGTCCCTGTACCAGTGCGCCTGCATGGGCGTGGGGACAGCAATTCAAGCAGAATGGGGGATTTAATTCCATGTTGAACAAGCTGAAACGTGCGGCGCTTGGCGCGCATACGCCGCATGACAAGGCAACTGCTGCAAGCAAACCGGTCCCGATGCCTCTGCCCGCGCAGGTACGCATCCTGATGAGTCAGCATATCGGCGCTCCCGCCAAGGCTTTGGTGAAGAAGGGCGACGAGGTGTTCGTCGGTACCAAGATCGGTGAAGCTGGCGGCTTTGTGTCTGCAAATATCCACTCCAGCGTCTCGGGTACTGTGGCGGCTGTGGAGCCGTTCCGTCTGTCCAATGGCCGGATGTGCGACTCTGTGGTCATCAAGACCGATGGCAAACAGACCGTAGACCCCGCCGTGAAGGCACCCGAAGTGACCGATAAGGCCAGCTTCCTCGCCGCCGTGCGTGAGAGCGGTCTGGTGGGTCTGGGCGGCGCAGGCTTCCCGACTGACGTCAAGCTGCAGCCCAAGGACCCCGTGGACACCCTGCTCATCAACGCCTCCGAGTGTGAAGTCTGGCTGACCAGCGACACCCAGGAGATGCTGAACTGCGCAGACGACATCGTCCGCGGCATCGAGGCTGTGCTGAAGTACACCGGCATCCCGAAGTGCGTCATCGGCATCGAGAACAACAAGCCCGAGTGCATCGACCTGCTGTGCCAGAAGACGAAGGACAAGCCCGCCATTGAGGTGAAGCCCCTGCCCAGCGTCTACGGCACCGGCGCAGAGCTCATCCTCATCGAGAAGTGCCTGGGCCGCGAGGTCCCGCACGGCGGCCTGCCCGCCGCTGCCGGCGCCATCGTCATGAACGTGACCAGCGTGTCCAGCCTCGGCAAGTATCTGGCTACCGGTATGCCGGTGGTCAGCCGCGTCATCACCGTGGACGGCGATGCCTGCGAGAAGCCCCAGAACCTCATCGTCCCCGTGGGTACTTCCTACGAGGATGTCCTGAACACTGCCGGCCTCAAGGGCGGCGTCACTCTGGGCAAGGTCGTGGCCGGCGGCGCTATGATGGGTCCCGCTGTGCGTGACCTGAGCTACCCCACCACCAAGACCACCTCCGGCCTTATCATGCTGAGCGAAGCGACCGCACAGCCCCCCCAGGTCAACCCCTGCATCCGCTGCGGCCGCTGCGTCGAGTACTGCCCCATGGGTCTGGAGCCCGTGGAGGTCAACCAGGCTTACGCTGCCCGCGACGTTCAGGAGCTGGGCAAGCTGCATGTTGATTACTGCTTCAACTGCGGCTCCTGCACCTTTGTCTGCCCGGCAAAGCGCCCCTGCACCCAGATGATGGGCCTGGCAAAGGCGTTCTACCTTGGTGAAATCAAAAAAGGAGGCAATAAGTAATGGATACGAAGCTTATTGTTTCGGCCTCCCCGCACCTGCGCTCTGAGGAGACGACCGCCGGCCTGATGGCCAACGTGATCGTGGCCCTGACCCCGTGCGTCGTGGCCTCTGCCATTATCTTTGGTCTGCGTGCTCTGCTGGTCACCGCAGTGTCCGTCGTGGCCTGCGTGGCTTTCGAGTGGCTGTACTGCAAGCTGCTGAAGAAGGCAAACCCCATCAGCGATCTGTCCGCCGTCGTCACCGGCATCATCCTCGCCATGAACGTGCCTGTGGGCATGCCCATCGGTGAGCTGCTCATCGGCGACTTCGTGGCCATCATCGTGGTCAAGCAGCTGTTCGGCGGCATCGGCATGAACTTCGCGAATCCCGCTCTGGTGGGCCGTATCGTGCTGTTCGTCAGCTTTGCCGGCGCGATGAACAACTGGGTGTTCCCGGATGCAGCGGTCGATCAGCTGTCCTCCGCTACTCCTCTGGCTGTGGCTGACCCCAACAAGCTGAGCCTGCTGGACCTCTTCATGGGCGTCCACGGCGGCGTTCTGGGCGAGACCTGCGCTCTGGCCATCGTGCTGGGCCTGATCTACCTCGTGGTCACCAAGACCATCAGCATCGCCATCCCTGCCGCTTACGTTGGCAGCATGTTCGTGTTCTACCTCATCGCCACCCACAGCGTCCACGCTGCACTGGTGGCTGTGCTGAGCGGCGGCCTGCTGTTCGGCGCTGTGTTCATGGCCACCGACTACGTCACCAGCCCCTTCACCCTGAAGGGCAAGCTGATCTACGGCGTGGCTCTGGGCGTCGTCACCTTCGCGATCCGTTACTGGGGCAGCTACACCGAGGGCGTGTCCTTCGCACTGCTGTTCATGAACCTGTGGGTCCCGTACATCAATGACTTGACCCGCCAGACGCCGTATGGCTATGTCAAACCTGCTAAGAAGGAGGCTGCTGGCAAATGAATAAGTCTACTTGGGAAAGCACGGTAAAGCCGGTAGTCGTGCTGAGCGTCATCGCACTGGTGGTCAGCTTCCTGCTGGCCCTGGTCAACTCCTTTACTGCGCCTATCATCGAAGAAAACCAGAAGGCCGCCACTCTGGCAGCTTATGTGGACGTCATGCCCACCGTTTCCGACGCCAAGACGCTGGAAGAAGTGACCGGTTTCACCACCGAGAACGTCACCGGCGTCGTCAAGGCCGAGGATGGCAGCATCGCCATCAAGGCTGAGGAGAAGGGCTTCGACGGCGGCATCCTCACCGTCATCATGGGCTACGACACCAACGGCACCGTCACCGGCATCTGGGTGGACGCTTCCACTCAGACCAAGGGCATCGGCTCCAATGTCGCAACCGACACCTTCCTTGCCCAGTTCAACGGCATGGACGGCACCCAGAATATCGCCATCGGTCAGGGCGGTTTTGACGCATACAGCGGCGCGACCATTTCCTCTAAGGCACTGTTCGCCGCCATCAACGACTGCGTCAACTGCTACAACGAGCTGGCATAAAGGAGGTTGGTAAGAAATGGCATCTGAAAACAAGTCCAAGGTAAGCATCCTTACCAACGGCATCATCAAAGAGAACCCCGTTCTGCGTCTGGTCCTGGGCACCTGCTCCTGCCTGGCAGTTACCACGGCAGTCTCCAGCGCACTGGGCATGGGCGCAGCCTTCACCTTCGTGCTGGTCTGCTCCAACATCCTGATCTCGCTGCTGCGCAACGTGATCCCCGCAAAGGTCCATCTGCCCTGCTACATCGTCATCATCGCAGGCTTCGTCACCATCGTCCAGATGGTCATGCACGCCTACATGGACAGCCTGTACACCGCACTGGGCGTCTTCCTGCCCCTGATCGTCGTCAACTGTATCATCCTTGGCCGTGCCGAGATGTTCGCCTGCAAGAACAACGTGGTCGATTCTGCACTGGACGGCGTCGGCATGGGCATCGGCTACACCCTCACCGTCGTGCTGATGGCTACCATCCGCGAGGTGCTGGGCAGCGGCACTTGGCTGGGCTTCCAGGTCCTGCCCGACAGCATCGCCCGCATCAGCATCATGACTCAGGCTCCCGGCGCATTCTTCTGCTACGGCGTCCTGATGGCCGGCTGTGTCTGGCTGGAAGGCAAGCTGGATGCGCGCATCGAGCGCAAGAGCTGCTGCGACATCGACAATCTGAAGAAGGAGGGCTAATAAGATGCTCGTCAAACTCGCTGCTATCTTCTTCAGCATGATCCTTGTCAACAACTACGTGCTGGTGAAGTTCTATGGCATCTGCCCGTTCCTGGGCGTTTCCAAGAAGCTTGACTCCGCTGTGGGTATGTCCGGCGCTGTCATCTTCGTCATGTTCATGGCTACGGCTGTGACCTTCCCGCTGCAGATCTTTGTTCTGAACCCCGCCGGTCTGAGCTATCTGCAGACCATCGTGTTCATTCTGGTCATTGCAGTTCTGGTGCAGTTCATCGAGATCTTCCTGAAGAAGTATGTCGTTGCGCTGTACAACTCTCTGGGCGTCTACCTGCCCCTGATCACCACCAACTGCTGCGTTCTGGCTGTCACCATTCTGGTCGTCGATGACTACGGCGCAGACGTCGAGGCTCTGGGCTTCGGCGCTGCCTACATCGAGGCTCTGATCTGTGCCATCGGCGCAGGCGTCGGCTTCATGCTGGCTATGGTCATGTTCAGCGGCGTGCGCAAGCGCGTGGAGGCCTGTGATCCCCCGGCTCCCTTCAAGGGCCTGCCCATCACTCTGCTGGCCGCAGCGATCACCAGCCTGTCCTTCATGGGCTTTGGCGGCATCGTTGAGAATCTGTTTAACGTGACGCTGTAAAGGAGGAACAGGATTATGAATATCGCATCTGCTGTTATCCTCTGCACCATCGTCGGTGCTGTCGGCGCAATCATTCTGGTCGCCGCTGCCAAGTTCATGGCAGTTGAGGAAGACCCCCGTATCGAAGAAGTTGCCAGCTGTCTGGCCGGCGCAAACTGCGGCGGCTGCGGCTACGCAGGCTGTGCCGACTACGCAAAGGCTGTCGTCATGGACGGTGTGCCTTGCGACAAGTGCGCTCCCGGCGGCCCCAAGGCTGCTGCTGCCATCGCCAAGATCATGGGCGGTGAGGCAAGCGCTGTGGAGAAGAAGGCCGTGGTCCAGTGCCAGGGCAGCTCCGAGCACTGCAAGCCCGCTTACGACTACAAGGGCATCCAGACCTGCGCCGCTGCTGCTACCCTGTACGGCGGCCCCAAGACCTGCTCCTTCGCCTGCATCGGTCTGGGCGACTGCACCAAGGTCTGTAAGTTCGACGCCATCCACATCGTGGACGGTGTTGCCAAGGTGGACAAGGACAAGTGTACCGGCTGTGGTGCCTGCGCCAACATCTGCCCCAAGAAGGTCATCATGATCGACGCCGGCGGCCCCCGCAAGCCTGTCGTTATGTGCTCCAACCAGGATAAGGGCGCTGTCGCCAACAAGCTCTGCACCACCAGCTGCATCGCCTGCGGTATGTGTGAGCGCACCTGTAAGTTCGACGCCATCCATGTCGTTGACGGCGTGGCCCGCGTGGACTACGACAAGTGCAAGGGCTGCGGTATGTGCGCCCAGAAGTGCCCGAAGAAGATCATCCTCTTCCCCCTGAAGGACGATCCGTATCCCCCGAAGCCCGTGGTGAAGCCTGCTGCTCCCGCAGCAAAGCCCGCCACCCCGGCTGCCGCCCCTGCGGCAGCACCGGAGGCTAAGGCTGAGGCAAAGCCCGAAGTCAAGGCAGAAGCCAAGACCGAGACCAAGGCTGAATAAGCGCTGACCTCAAAGAGGGCCGGACAGCTGTCCGGCCCTCTTTTTGCGTGCCTTACGGGGGTAGCCCTCTCCGTCACCTTCGGTGACACCTCTCCCAAAGGGAGAGGCACTGGCGAGCCGGGACACTCTGCACTGGACGCTGGAAGCGTATGCTGGCGCAAAATGCCGGGCCTCGCTTACGCGGGCAGAGGCTTCTGAAAAAGCGCGCCTTGTAAAGCTGCCGTGAATCGAGACCGCAAGGCACTACAGTTCCCGATAAAATAAAACTCTGCTCGTCCAGCAAAAACCTGCCCGGCCTGCCAATGGCTCTCCCTCTGGGAGAGCTGGCGCGGAAGCGCCTGAGAGGGCTTGCCGTGACGGAGAGGTTGAAACTCCGGCAGCAGAAAGCTATAATGGGATAGGATACAACGCGCTTACGGCAAGGCGCGGACGGAAAAGGAAAAACGGAAAGAGGAATCGTATGGAACAAAAGAACACCCGCCTGCGGAACGTGGGCTTCATCACCTTCTTTTTCAGCGGCATCTGCGCCATTTCCAGCGGCGTGGTGGTCAGCCTATTGCAGGAGCAGTATGGCTTCGCCTACGGCATGACCGGAACCCTGCTGTCTCTCATGAGCATCGGCAACCTGCTGGCAGGCTTCCTCATCGCCATGCTGCCCGGCAAGCTGGGCATGAAGCCCAGCATCCTGCTGCTGACCATCGGCTATGCGCTGGGCTACGCCATGATGGGCCTCAGCGGCGCGGTGGCTGTGCTGGCGCTGGGCTTCTTCCTCGTGGGCATTGCCAAGGGCAGTGTCATCAATACCTGCACCATCCTCGTCAGCGACAACTCCGCTGACCGCACCCGGGGCATGAACCTGATGCACAGCTGCTATGCCTGCGGCGCACTGCTCTGCCCCTTTTTCATCGCGGCGGCAGGCAGGGTGAGCGGCTCCTTCGCCGTGCTGGTGCTGGCTGTGCTGGGTCTGCTGCTCTGGCTGGTGTATATGGGGACTCCCTTTGCGGGCAGGGGCGCGGGCAAGAAGGAAGTCACCGATTGGAGCTTCCTCAGATCCACCCGCTTCTGGCTGTTGACCGGCCTGCTCTTCTGCCAGAACGCCGCTGAGCAGAGCGTCACCGGCTGGATGGTCACCTACTTCAAGGGCAGCGGCATCATCGCAGGCGCACTGGCGGCCTATACTGTCACCGTTATGTGGGGCGCGACCCTCGTGGCACGTCTGCTCATCGCCTTCGTGTTCCCCTTCAAGCAGCCCCGCAAGGCCATGGTGGTCATGGGCGTGAGCTGCACCATCTTCTACATCCTGCTGGTGCAGGCCCGCAGTCAGGGCGCGGCCATCGCGCTGCTGTTCGCCTTTGCCTTTGCGATGGCGGGCATGAACCCCACCGCTGTGGCCAGCGCAGGCCGTATGACCAGCGTGACCAGCATGGGCATCATGCTGCCGGTGGCGGCCAGCGGCGCGATCCTGATGCCCTGGGTCATCGGCGTCGTGGCCGAAAGCGCCGGTCTTGCCGCCGGTATGATGACCAACATCGTTCCCTGCGTGGGTCTGGTCATCTTTGCAATTCTGGTTGCACGTTTGCCGGAAGAATAAAAATAAGAAGTGCAGCTGTATCAGCTCTCTACGGAGGGAGGTTATCTGATACAGTTGCACTTTTTTGACGCTGATAAGTTGAAAATCGAACTGTATCAGCTGATACAGAGCCTCAGGCCTGATACAGTGAGTCAGTGTATCAGCGAGTGTCAGTGTATCAAACTGATACAGAGACAAAATAAGACGTAGATAAGATATATATTTGTCAGTGTATCACTTATTCTCCCGCAGTAGTGCCGATGCCTCTCGCCTTTGCGCTGAACTCACAGCCGCAGTAATCCTGCCGGTAGAGGCCGTATTCCTCCGAGAGCTGCAAGCTGCGCAGATAGCCGTTCTGCTTTTTGAAGTCGGAGGGCAGGTGCCGAACGCCATACTCCTGCTCCAGCTCCTGCCCGATGGCATTGATGCGCTTGGCGTCCTTGTGGGGGCTGATGGAGAGGGTGGTGGTGAACCAGTCGAAGCCGTGCTCGGCGGCATACTGGGCCGCACGGCGCATCCGCAGCCGATAGCAGACCGTGCAGCGACTGCCGCGCTCCGGCTCGTTCTCGAGGCCCGCGACAGCGGAGTAGAACTCCTGCGGGTCGTACCGGTCTTCCACTACCGTCACGCCCAGCGGGTGGGCGGCGGCGACGAAGCGCTCCAGCTCTTCGCCCCGGCGGTGGTATTCTTCGGCGGGCCATGTGTTGGGGTTGTAGTAGAGCACGGTGATGTCGAAATACCGGCACAGCCGCTCCAGCACGGCGCTGGAACAGGGGCCGCAGCAGGCATGGAGCAGCAGCCGGGGGCGGGTGTCGCCCAGAGTTTTCAACACTTCGTCCATCTGCTGTGAAAAATTGAGTTGGTTTGACATAAGAAAAGTCCTTTGCTATACTGAGATGTAGCGATTGGATAGAGCGTTAAGCCTCTCCCTTTGGGAGAGGTGTCACCGCAGGTGACGGAGAGGGCAAGCCAGAAAAGACAGAGCCGCAGTGTAGCGATAAGCAGGCCCTTTGTCAGAGCGGTATCATCGCCGCGCTGGTGTCTCCTCCTCAACATCCTTGCCCTCTCAGGCGCTCACGCGCCAGCTCTCCCAAAGGGAGAGCCTTTT
>OJSJ01001802.1_pt1 | contig 13757 bp, 6 predicted proteins | sample 1599381 | NCBI WGS metagenome assembly OJSJ01 (sample SAMN04168658, study PRJEB22393) | human gut metagenome | biome: human gut microbiome; feature: stool | host: Homo sapiens | collected 2014-03-24 | reverse complement strand
AGGTTTCTCATTTGGATTTCCTCCTTCTGAATTTTGAGCCAGAGGGGCGTATGACTCCCCTTGCCTCTGTACGCATGATAAAGCATCTTTCGCAAAAGGTCAACACCTCCGGCGCATTTGTAACAAAGCTGTAAAACAACGCCCGTTCCCTGCCAAACCGACCAGAACCGGCCGTTTCCCTCTTTATATTATAAGGTATCGCAGCCCCCGGGAGGACATCCGCGTCCCCCCGGGGGCTGTTTTTGCCCCGGCTCGCCCGCCCACAACACCCGGCATCCGTAGGGGCGGCCTTTATGGCCGCCCGCGGGCGGGGACAAGCCCCGCCCCTACGTGATGCGCCTTTCTTTGCAGGGGCCGCCGGGCAGATCGCGGGCGGGTGTGGGCACCCGCCCCTACAGGCCGGGGCCGTTCGCTGTGTGCTGGTGTCCCGCACCTTGTTTTCCCGTAGGGGCCGATGCCCACATCGGCCCGCCGCTCCGGCCGGGTGCAGAGAGCGGGCGGGGACAAGCCCCGCCCCTACGTCCAAGCGACGCAAGACAGCCCGCCGGAAACGAAATCCCGGATGTAGGGGCGGCAAAAACAGTTTTGGAAACTGCGGAAACTTTTGGGCGTTTTTTTCGTCTAATAGATAGCCGCGGCAAATTTAAGGTTTCCTTAAGAACTTGTCACTGCTTTGTAATGCCAAGCCCCGCGGCTTGTGGTACAATGGTAAATGCAATCCAATCGCCAATCTTTAGGGAGGAACAGACATGACCGAACAGCAGACCCCAGTGATGACCCCGCCGGCCGCGCCCCCGGCCGCCCCCACTGGGCCGAAGAAGAAACGCAAGGGCCGGGGCAAGACGATCGCGGGAATTCTCATTGTCGCCGCCATCGCCATCGCGCTCGTCGTGCTGGTGTGGTACTTTGTATTCCGGGAGGACGGCTCCAAGGGCGAGGTCATGACCGACTTCGTCACCCGGGGCTCCATCCAGTCCATGGTGGAGGGCAGCGGCACCACCAAAGCCAAGGACTCCGCCACCGTCACGCCCGGCTCGGGCACCATTCTGGAGCTCTTCGTCCAGGAGGGCGACCAGGTGACCGCGGGCCAGCAGCTCTACCGTATGGACGACACCACCGCACGCGACGCGGTGACCGAGGCCCAGAAGTCGGTGGACAACTGCAACAAGGAGCTCCAGGCCGTCTATGACAAGATCGCGGAGCTGAGCATTACCGCCCCCCACGCGGGCAACCTGCGGGAGGTGGCCGACCTCAAGGTGGGCGACACCGTCAACGAGGGCGACACCATCGCCACCCTGGTCAACGACACCAAGCTGCGCCTCTCCCTGTACTACAGCTACGCCTATGAGGGTGACATCAAGGTGGGGCAGACCGCGCAGATCTCCATCCCCGCCATCATGGCGCCCGTCACCGGCAAGGTGGAGCAGATCAACAAGGTGCGCTTTGTCTCCCCCGAGGGCGCCACCCACTTCGAGGTGGTGCTGGTGCTGGACAACCCCGGCACCCTCGCCGAGGGGATGGACGCCTCCGCCGGCCTCACCGCCGCCGACGGCACCCCCATCTACCCCTACCAGAACGGAAAGCTGGAGTACTACGAGTCCACCAAGATCACCGCCAAGGCCACCGGCCCGGTGGAGCGCGTCAGCCTGCTGAACTACGGCGACGTGAAGGCCGGGCAGCTCCTGGTGCAGCTGGGCGCCAAGGACACCGACGAGGAGATCGCCTCCAAGGAGAACGCCCTCAAGGCCGCCCAGGAGAAGCTGGAGGAGGCCACCAAGGAGCTGGAGAAGTACAACGCCGTCGCCCCCATTGACGGCACGGTTCTCCAGTGCAGCCTGACCGAGGGCCAGGAGGTATCCAGCGGCCAGGGCATCACCATCGCCGACACCTCCCAGATGATCATCGAAATTCAGGTGGACGAGCGCAACGCCCGCTACATCAAGGCCGGTATGATGGTGGACATCAACCAGTACGGCACGCCCTACGTGGGCATCGTGGAGAGCGTATCCATGACCGCCTCCGGCGAGAACGGCGTGGCCTCCATTCCCGCCGTCGTCACCGTGGACAACTACGACGGCAGCATGATCCCCGGTACTTACGCCGAATACTCCTTCGTGGCCAGCGAGTCGGAGGACTGCCTCACCGTCCCCGTCCAGGCCGTCAAGTATGTCAGCTTCGCCAACGTCCAGCTCCCCGAAACCCTGGATGCCGATCCCTCCGCCGGAATGGATGACGGCATGATGGACGACGGTATGATGGATGACGGCATGATGGACGACGGCATGATGGACGACGGCATGGTGGACGGCGGCGTGGAAGCTCTGCCCCAGTCCTACTCCGGCGGCGCTTTTGCTGATCCCTTGGGTATGATCGCGGTGCCGATGCCCGGCGGCGGCGTCGTCGTGGACGGCGGCTCCATGGGCGGCTCCTCCGGCGGCGCCAGCGACGACAGCACCGGCGTCATCGTATGGGTCAAGTCCAAGGAGGCCCCCGCCAACGCCATTCTGGAGCCCGACCCCACCTGGGACTGCCCCGAGGGCTTCTGGGCCGTGCCCGTCGAGGTCGGCCTGTCCGATAATTCCAAGGTGGAAATCACCCGCGGCCTGGCGGAAGGCCAGGAGGTCTTTATCGGCTACCAGAACCCCGACGAAATGTACTATTAAAGAGGGCCCCGGTATGCTCATTGATGTAAAAAACCTCTTTAAAATCTACCACGAGGGGGAGGAGAGCGAGGTTCGCGCACTGGACGGCGTCTCCCTCTCCGTGGACCGGGGAGAATTCCTGGCCATCATCGGCCAGTCCGGCTCCGGCAAGTCCACCCTCATGAATATCCTGGGCTGCCTGGACATCCCCACCTACGGGGACTACCACCTGGACGGCGTGGATGTCACCGAGCTGTCCGACCGGCAGCTCGCCCACATCCGCAACAAGCAGATCGGCTTCATCTTCCAAGGCTTCAACCTCATCCCCGCCCTCAACGCCTGGGAGAATGTGGAGCTGCCCCTCATCTACCAGGGCGTGCCCGCCTCCAAGCGGGCCGACCGGGTGGAGGCCGCCCTGGAGCGGGTGGGTTTGGCCGAGCGCGCCGGGCACAAGCCCACCGAGATGTCCGGCGGCCAGCAGCAGCGCGTGGCCATCGCCCGCGCCATCGCCACCCAGCCCCCCATCATCATGGCCGACGAGCCCACCGGCGCCCTGGACTCCCGCACCGGCAAGCACGTGCTGGAGATCCTCCACGGCCTGCACGACGACGGCTCCACCATCATCCTCATCACCCACGACAACGGCATCGCCGCCACCGCCGAGCGCGTCGTGCGCATCTCCGACGGGCATATCATCTACGACGGCGACAGAGAGGGGGCCTTTCTGTGAACCTGACCCAAGCCTTCAAGATCGCGGTTAAATCCATCGCCGCGAAAAAGGCCCGCTCCGCCCTCACCATGCTGGGCGTCATCATCGGCCTGGCCGCCGTCATCATCCTGGTCTCCTACGCCGAGGGCCAGAACCGCCAGATGCGGGAGTACTACGAGAGCCTGGGCAACAACGTGGTCAACATCAATGCCTACAGCCCCTCCGGGCGGGATCTGACCAAGACCATCCGGGACTACTGCATGGAGGATCTGGACGACTACATTCTGGGCCTCACCCCCACCGTGGACTACTACGACCAGACCATTCTGAAGTACGGCGCCAAGTCCATGGACAGCCACAACAGCAACTGGGACGAATCCCCCCAGCTCGTCATGGGCAACCAGGACTACTCCCTGTGCAACAACTTCACCATCGCCCGGGGCCGGGACATCTCCTTCCTGGACGTGGAAAACTACAGCCAGGTCTGTGTCCTCGGCTCCAAAATCGCCGACACCCTCTTCAACTACATTGACCCCGTGGGTAAGGAGATCACCATCAACGGCATCCCCTTCACCGTTGTCGGCGTCTTTGAGGAGAAGGACCCCAACAACATGTCCGGTATGGACCGCTATGTGCTCATTCCCTATACCGTGAACCGCATCATCAGCGGCAAAACCGAAATTGGAAGTTTTGTGGCAAAGGCCAAGGACTCCGCCACGACCACCAAGGCCGTCTCCCTGCTCCAGGGCTACCTGGACAGCCTGCTGGGCCCGAATGAGGGCAATGTCTCCACCCCCAATACCTGGCAGGAGCAGGGCGAGGAGCAGGACAAGATGCAGCAGCGCTTCCTGGGCGGCATTGCCGCCATCTCCCTGGCCGTCGGCGGCATCGGCATTATGAACATCATGCTGGTCACCGTCACCGAGCGCACCCGGGAGATCGGTATCCGCAAGGCCATCGGTGCCGAGCGCAAGAGCATCATCGCCCAGTTCCTGATCGAAGCCTGCATGATCTGCGGCATCGGCGGCCTGTTCGGTATCGCCGCTGGCTACATCGGCACCTTGATCGTGGGCAAATTGTCCTTTAAAATGATTCTATGGCCCAGCCCGGGCGTTGCCGTCGGCTCCTTCTTCATTTCCGTGGCCCTGGGCGTCATCTTCGGCCTGTACCCTGCCATCAAGGCCTCCGGCCTCCAGCCGGTGGATGCCCTGCGGGCCGATTAAAGGAGAGAGAATATGAGATTAAAACGACTGATTTCCTGCCTTCTGTCCGCCGCGCTGCTGGCCGGGCTGCTGGTATTTCCTCCCGCTTCGGCGTCCGGCTCGGGCGGCTTCTCCGACATCAGCGATTCCACTGTCGCCGACGCCGCGGAGATGCTCCGCCTGTTGGGCGTGGTGGACGGCACCGGCGGCGGCGCCTTCAACCCCGGCGGCACCCTGAGCCGGGCCGAGTTCTGCAAAATGACCGTGGAGATCATGGGCCGCGGCGCTGAGGAGCCCGCCCAGCGCAACCGCACCATCTTCACCGATGTGGGCCCCACCTACTGGGCCAGGGGCTACGTGAACCTGGCCTCCTCCATCACCATCGGCGGCACCGCTGGTGAGAATGGCGGCACCACTGGCGGTACACGCCTGATTATGGGCGTGGGCGACGGTACCTTCCGCCCCAACCAGGCCATCACCTACGGCGAGGCCGTCACCATCCTCATGCGGGTGCTGGGCTATGGCAGCGCCGATGTGGCCACCGGCTCCAACTGGTATGACGGCTATGTGGCCGTGGCCCAGTCCTCGGGGCTGGCCGACGGCCTGAGCCTGGGCGGCGCGGCCACCCTCACCCGCGGGCAGGCGGCGATTCTGTTCTATAACCTGCTCTTTACTGAGCCTAAGGACAGCGACCAGGTGTACCTGACCACCCTGGGCGGTTCCCTGGAGGACAACGTGGTGGTTCTCTCCACCGACGCCACTGCCGACGACGGCACCACCGGCTCGGTGCTCACCACCTCCGGCACCTATAAGACCGACCGCGTCTCCTTCCCCGGCGAGCTCAACGGTACCCGCGGCCAGCTCGTTCTGGATAAGAACAAGAAACTGCTGGCCGTCCTCCCCGAGGAGGGCAGCACCTTCCGCTCCGTCACCGTCATGGGCAGCCCGGAGGCCAACGCCATTCCTGTGTTGGGCGACGAAACCATCTCCGTCACGCTGGAGACCCCGGTCTATACCAGCGACGAGCAGGCTGCCAGCACCTACGAGAAGATCTGGACCAGCCTGCGCTCCGGCGCCAGCCTGCGTCTGTGCTTCAACAGCTCCGGTAAGCTGGAATACATCTATATGCCCTCCAAGACCGCCAGCGTCAGCGACGACAACGTGCTGGTGGCCAAGAACAAACCCACCGGCTCCAACAACCCCTTCGCCTCCCTGTCCGGCGGCAAGACCCCGGCCCAGATCTACAAGAACGGCATCCCCGCCGAGCTCAGCGACCTGCGCCAGTATGACGTGGGGACCTACGACAAGTCCTCCGATACCCTGTTTGTCTCCGATCTGAAGCTCAGCGGCCTGTATGAGAACGCTTACCCCAACGCCGCCGCTCCCTCCACCGTCACCGTAATGGGCGCTGAGCTCACCGTACTGCCCAGCGCACAGGCGGATCTTGCTGCATTCAAGGTGGGCGACAAGGTTACCCTGCTGCTCACCACCACCGGCCAGGTGGCGGGGGCTGTCTCTCCCGATGTGGCCAAGTCCAACGCCGTCGGCGTGGCCGAGGTGAAGGGTACCACGGCGACCATCAAGTTGCTGGACGGCATCCTCACCCTGGAGGGCAAGACCACTTACAGCGAAGCCGCCGCCGCCAAGCTCAACGGCTGCCTGGTGACGGTATCCTCCTATAAGCGTGACTATCTGACCCTGAGCAAGGTAAACGGAAAGGGCGCCTCCACCGCGCTGAACCTGACCACCAACCGCATGGGCACTAAGGAGCTCTCCGCCGGCGCCCGCTTCTTTGAGCAGGTAAGCAACGGCAGGCTGGTGGAGATTGACCGCAGCGACATTACCATCACCAGCATCCCGGCCAACAAGATCACCTATGTGGGCTATGACTGGGCCGGCCGCGTGGATAAGCTGGTGCTTAACGATGTTACCGGCGACTGCTACGACTACGGCATGATTTATTACCGTGCCGCAGGCTACGAGGAGAGCAAGGACGACGGAAGTGAGGGCAGCTATCAGAACGGTGAGATCCGCGTCACCAACGGCAGCCATACAGATGGAGTCTCTTATGTGGTCGGCTCTGTGGACGGCGCCAAGACCAACCGCATGGGCGGCGTCGCCGGCTCTCTGGACCAGTTGGACGGCAAGAATCGCATGGCCGCGTTTATGCCGCTGAACGAGGCCACGGGCATCCGCCGCGCCCAATTCGATACCGACGCCATGCTTCTGACCACCAACTCCATGGTGATCCCCATTTCCGACAAGGTTGAGTGCTACAATAAGACTACTGGAGATTGGTTTAAGCCCGGCGAGGATGGCGACCACAAGGCTGCGCTGAATCTGGCACTGGCCTTCTCCGACGATATCACCGTCTACTATGACCGCTCTCCCGAGGAGGGCGGCAAGGTCCGCATCGTCGTTGTGGAATGAGTTTTGTTCTACCAAAAGTCTACCAGAAACGCCTTGGAACCCTTTGGGTTCCAAGGCGTTTTCACTTTTCCCGCTCCCGTATTGTCTACCAAACGTCTACCATAGTAACCTTTTGATTCTGTTTCCCCGCCTTTTATATCTCTATCCCCCGAAATGTGCATTGTTTCCTCCCCTGAAAGGGGCGTCATACTTGACTGAAACGCGCAGTCGTGAGTAGGATGCCCCGAAAGCTCAAAATTTAGAAGGAGGAATTCCAAACATGAGAAACCTCAAGCGGACTCTCAGCCTGGCTCTGGCTTCCGTCATGCTCGTGGGCATGATGAGTGTTGGCGCCAGCGCGGTGAACGCGAGCGATTTCACCGATGCGGATGAGATCGTAAACAAGGACGCCGTTTCTACCATGACTGCCCTGGGCATCATCAATGGTAAGGAAGACGGCAGCTACTTTGACCCCACCGGCACCGTGACCCGTGCCGAGATGGCCAAGATGCTCTGCGTCGCCATCAACGGCGGTGTGGATCCCGTGCTGGGCGTCAAGGACACTCCCACCTTTACCGACATCAAGGGCCACTGGGCAGAGTCCTACATTGAGTACTGCGCCGCCAACGGCATCATCGCTGGCCGCGGCAACAACAAGTTTGATCCTACCGGCACCGTGAGCGCCACCGAGGCCGCCAAGATGCTGCTGGGCGTGCTGGGCTACAACGCCGAGAAGTCCGGCCTGGTGGGCAACGACTGGGCCATCAACACCAACGTGCTGGCCAACCAGAACGGTCTTTACAAGAACCTGTCCAATCTGAACGCCAACACCCTGCTGACCCGTGACAATGCCGCCCAGATGATCTACAATGCTCTGGACGCCAACATGGTTGAGCTGAACGCCGCTGGCAACTACACCACCAGCCAGTACAGCTACACCGGCACCGAGTCCGTCGTGACCGGCACCGAGCGCGTGTGGGTGCTCACGATCAAGGAGAACAACTGCACTGATTCTGGGATCAAGGCTGCTGTTGATGCCCTGAGCGGCTCCGTGTACAACAGCCGCAGCGACGCTGACGAGACCGTGAAAGAGGTCGCTGGCGCTGAGTTCAACAAAGTTAAGTACGCTCTGGAGCAGAAGACCCAGAATGTCTACGGCGAGAACACCGTGACCAAGTACGCCGACGAGACCATGGGCCACAAGTACCTGTCCCTGATCACCGACGGCGACGCCGTGCTGACCGACGTGGAGAAGGACAGCAAGGGCACTTACACCCTGTACATGAACGGCATCACCACCAAGGGCCAGTACACCAAGGTCGAGGGTGACTACAGCAACCTGATCGGCCAGAAGGTCGAGGTTCTGTATAAGGACCGCGAGAATGTGTACGGCGTCTATGCCTCCACCGACAGCTCCCTGATTGTGGAGAGCACTGCTGGTAAGGTTGGTACTCTCAGCAATAATGAGGTCAAGATTGACGGCACCACCTACAAGGTGGACAGCAATGTGACCACCACCGCTCTCTACACCGGTAAGCTGATTGACGGCCTGAATGTGGGCGGCAACAAGGCCGCCGCTGTGAAGGCTTACGACAACGACGACAACGGCAAGATCGACACCGTTGTTTACGTCCCCTTCACCGCCGCCAAGGTGACCTACGTGGGCGAGAAGTCCTTCAACACCGATGTTAACACCAATGTTAAGTTTGAGGACGTGAACGCTTACGACGACATGGCCAAGAACGACTATGTCATCAAGAGCGACGCCGCCAACACCGTGGATGACACCGATACTTATGTCCTGGCTGAGACGGTCGAGGGCAAGATCGAGGCCACCAAGAGCGACTCCGTCCGCATTGACGGTACCTGGTACAACTATGTTACCACCACTCCCGACAAGGATCTGGCTCTGGACAGCACCGTGAAGGCTGCTGTGCTCAACGGCTACATCGTGAAGTCCGAGGTTGTCACCGCCAGCCACGAGCTGAAGGATTACGCTCTGATCGTGAACACCGCCAAGGATATCAACGGCGAGCAGGCCAAGCTGCTCTTTGCCGACGGCACCACCAAGGTGGTTACCACTGATGTCGCGTATGATGGAAAATCCGGCCGCGCCGGTATTGGCGATCTGGTGACCTACGAGGTCAAGAAGGGCGAGTATGTCCTGACCAAGGCTGAGACTTCCGACAAAGATAAGGCCGGCTTTGACCTCATTCTGGCGAATACCTATGAGAACAAGTCCGGCAAGGGCAAGATTGGCGGCGAGAGCATCGCGGACGATGCCGTGATCTTTGTGATGGACAACAACAATAAGTATTCCACCATGACCGGCGCCGACTTTGCCAAGTACGACAAGGATTCCGTGAAGGCGATCAAGAACGCCTATGCCAACAAGGACAACTCCACCGGCTACAACAGCGTGGTTCTGGCCTACGCGACTCTGAACCAAAAGGTCAACTCCATCACCAGCAACTACGGCTATGTGACCAGCGCCGTGTCCACCACCAAGAACAAGGACGGCGAGACCGTGTCTTCCTTCACCTTCTGGGATGGCGCCACCGAGCACAAGGACATCATGACCGACGAGAAGGTTTCCCTGTCCAAGGGCGACATCTTCACCTACGAGGAGAACAAGGACGGCAGCTACACTGTCACCGAGGTCGACAACCTGCTGCGTACCGCCATCATTGCCTACAACGAGAAGAACGGCGATATCCGCTTCACCGACGCTTCTCTGAGCGACAAGGGCAGCAATGTCGACGCTGATATCACCAAAGATACCGTTATCATCGGCATCAACAGCGATGACAAGGCCGGCGTTGCGGGCGCGGTGCCCACCATCGCCATCGAGACTGATAAGTCCGGTGTTTACCAGGCCAACGCCTACTATGTGATGGGCGCCGGCGACGAGGTGAAGCTGCTGGTGGTTGACACCTACGGCAACATCCCCGCGGTTGACAGCGTAACTACTGTTACCGACGAGAGCAATCTCGGTACTGCTCTGAAGCAGTACACGGATGTGACCTTTGAGGGTAATGCTACTATTTCCAGCAAGCTGGAGATCCCCGCTGGTGCCACCCTGAACGTCAAGGGTGATCTGACCGCAAATGCTGCTATCGTTGGCAACGGCACCCTGAATGTGACTGGCAATATCAGCGACACCAGCAAGGTCAGCACTCAGCTTGAGTCCACCAAGACCAGCGAAACTGTTTCCGTGTCCGGCGGTGTGGTTCTCGGCGACGTGACCGGCAATGTCGGCTCCGGTAGCGCTCTGTACTCCGGCGATCAGGTTAAGGGCAAGGTTATCGTTCAGATTACCGTTCCTGCGGATGCGGTGACTGACGGCACCTCTAAGATTAAGTTTGACGGTTCCGAGCCCTCTACCCCCAAGCTGACCAATCGTAGCGACATTTATCTGGCTATCGATATGAGCCAGTCTGGCCAGAAGGTTATCACCATTGACAAGGACGGCGATTGGAGCTCTACTACTAACGATGTGTATACCCTCACCGTGAAGTGGTAATCTAACTGCAATCGGCTTATTACGAAGAGAGCCGCCCCCGATTGGGGGCGGCTCTTTTTGTTAGTGGAAGGCTATATAGTAGTAGCTCATTCCGGATCGGTTTGCGTCCGCGTAGAATCTGCCCTCTATCAGGTCGCCGCGGGCCACCCGTATTCCGCTGCTGGTGATCTCCACCAGGTTTCCGTCCCGCATGGTGACCGGCGCTCCTTGCAGCGCCAGGCCGCCATAGGTATACATGTCGGACTGCATTGCGCCGTCCTGCCTTACCACAAAGACTGCCCGGGGCGATACCCCCAGCGAAATATCCCGGCTTCGGGCGTCATCCCCTGTATAGCTTCCACTTAGAATCTCAGGCTTTAAGGCCAGTGCTTTATCCAGCACACGGAAATCCTCGTTGAAATCCGTGCGCAGGAAATTGTCCTCCGGCTCCCACTGGTGCAGGTGATAGTGTTCCGTATAAGCTGCCATTTTCATTCCTCCCGCAGGGGGGCCGGGCAGCGCCTTTGCTGTACTGGAAAACGCGTCCCCTGCGGGAAAGGAACCCCGCGTCCGGCTGTCTACCGGACGCGGGGATGGCCTTGCCTGCGGAGGGGGTAATATAGATGGCAAACTATACAGCGCACTATCACCTGCACCAGTGGGAACCGGAGGACAGCTTTTTACGGAGAGACTTCAACGAGGATTTTCAGAAAATTGACGCGGGCCTCGCTGGACGGGGAGATTGCAGCCTGCTGTTCGGCTCTTACGTGGGTACGGGAACTTGCGGCCCGTCCGAGCCTACCGCACTTACACTGGGGATTCCAGCCAAGGCGCTTTGGGTAAGCTGCGGTTCATGCCACGCTGTCTTTCTGAGGGGGAACACGCAGGCGGTTAATTTCAGCACCAGCGATGGAGAGCTGCTTGAGGTGGAGTGGACGCAAGACGGCCTGAGCTGGAAGCTGGGGGGAGGACTTTACAATCACGACTACCAGCAGCTCAATGAGGCTGGAACCACCTATTATTACGCGGCGCTTTATCAAGAAAGCAAGGAGGCCCCGGGAAATATCCGGGGCCTCCTTGCTTTCTTGGGGTTTGGTGATCAGAACTCAGCGGATAGTGAAGGTACCCTCCACAAGAGTACCATCCCCGGTGCTCTTGATAGACCAGGTGTACTTACCGGAGGTCAGGGGCTCAGTCTTCATGGAACCATCACCAGCATTGATCAGGGGCTTTTCGCCAATTACCTGAACATAGAAGTAGTGGGGGCCGACCGAGCCGATATCATTAACCGTCTCAGTGTAAACGGTGCCCTTGGAACCCTTAATGGTCAGGTTAACTTTGTCGTTCGCAGTCTTGGTGCGGAACACAAAGTACATATTCTCGTTGGCCTCGCCGTGAACATCACTGGCAATGTCGTTGGGAGTGGACTCCAGAACATAGGCGCCGTTGTCCAGGAAAAGCAGCTCGTTCTTGGAGGCAATGTTTTCGGTGGTCACGTCGCCGGCGATCTCAGCCTTGTCGTTGCCGGAGGAGGTGGTGGAACCGTAGAAGATGGTGACGATCTCGCCGTTCTTCACGATGGCGGTAACCGTCATGCCCTTCTCCACATCACTCAGAGAGCCAGTCTCGATCTTCTTGCCCTTGGTGACGGCATAGACCTCGACATCGTCGGAAACAGCGTAGCTCTTGCCGCCCAGGTCGATGATACCATCCTCGGCCTCAGCCTTGACCTCCACGCCGGGAAGCTGATAGGTATCATCGGTAGTGACCTTGCTGTACTCCTCACAGGCGGAGGCGTCCAGAATCTCGTTCTCAGCATCCGCATAGGCGATAACGTTCAGCAGAATATCGGTCTTCAGGACATTGCCGCTGGGATAGCTGTCCTTCAGCTCCTCATCCATCTTGACAGTGGTGATCTCACCGTTGACAACAGCCTTGTACTCGTAGTAGGTGTTGTCGCTGTCCTTCACCTTGGTGCCCTCCTTGGAGCTGAGGACATACACGATGTCGTCAGAGCTGGCGGACACATCGGAGATGAAGACCATGGTAGCCACAGTGCTACCGCTCTTGCAGTAGTACACAAAGTTGCCGCTGTTGTCCTTCAGGTCGGGAACATTGGCATAGCCGGTGTAGGACTTATAGGTGGCCTTGCTGCCGGTGCCGGTCTGCACCAGGAAGACGGTCTTGCTGTTGGCGTAGACAGTCTCAGTGTCCAGAGTCATGGCAGACTCGCCCTTGTTGATCTCGACCTTCTTGTTCTCGGCCAGACCGGAAGTGCTGGCGGTCTTGATGGTGTAGATGTCCTTGGAGTTCTTGCTGTACTCTACGATGTAGCCCGGCAGTTTATCCAGTTCTTTCTTCTTAGCATCAAAGTCGTCGCCTTTCAGGCAGTCCTCATCGACCTCGGCCTCGACCACGGTGCCGTCGGCCAGCAGAAGCTTGGCATAGTAGGAGCTCTCGTCGTCATAGCGGCCCTTATCGGCACCGGTGTTCACGACGTAGGCGTAGTCGCTGGAGGCCTTGGATACGTCGACCTTAATGACATAGCCATAGGAATCCAGGTACAGGTCCAGCACGCTGTCGACCTTGACATCACCCTTATTGGACATCTTCGCGCTGTACTTGTAGGTCTCGCCGTCAGCCACGAAGCTGGAATCGCCGGTGGTCTTGGTGACCTCGACGCCCTCAACCACCTCGGCCAGGGTCATGGTCTGGATCTCACCATCAGCCATGGTGTAGAGAACCACGTCGTCCTTCTCGAAGGACTCAGTCTCGAACTTCTTGCCGTCCACGGTGACATAGCGGTCATCGCCGTCCTTCGCGGCGGTAACCTTGGAGATCTCGCCCACGTAGGTGTTGATGACCACCAGGGTCACGTTGTCGTCGTTGTCCACAAAAGCCTCGACCAGAACGCCGTTGCCGCCGAGCTCGTCGTCGCTGTTGCCCTTTTCGATGGTGAAGGTGCCATTGGCCTTGCCGTCCTCGGTCACATCCACAGTAGTGGTCTTATCCAGGCCCAGGTCGGAGTACAGGGTCTTGGAGCTGACCTTCTCGGAGTAAGAGGCATCGGCGGTGGAAGCATAGGTGCCGATCTCCTTGGTGCCGTTCTTCCACTGGTCGGAGGGACGGCCGAAATCGTCGTGGTTATTGCTGTTCAGGGTCAGGTCAGAGAAGTACTTCTCGCAGAACTGCTGCACCTCGTCCTTGTCGCCCTTCACGGTGCGGTAATCATCGGTCGTGCTGTTGGCGACCTTCACGGGGGCGGAAGCACCCACGATAACCTGCATGCCGTC
>OJSJ01001778.1_pt1 | contig 13987 bp, 13 predicted proteins | sample 1599381 | NCBI WGS metagenome assembly OJSJ01 (sample SAMN04168658, study PRJEB22393) | human gut metagenome | biome: human gut microbiome; feature: stool | host: Homo sapiens | collected 2014-03-24 | reverse complement strand
TGTTGCCTACCGGGTATTGCATAGCGAGAAAATACATCTGACAACCACTTTGAGCGGATTTTATAATGATTTCAGGGATAAGATCAGTCTGGCTCAGAATGTCGATATTCCGAATTATAATACCTATTATAATATCGACCGTTACAAAACGGTAGGTGGATCTTTGGAGAATTCGTTGAGCTGGGGAGGACTTCGGGCAAATCTGAATGTGTCGTTATCGGGCGCTACAACCGGTATGCTACCGGGGATAAAAGTATGCCCCGATTCCGGTATTCTCCCGAAGTGAGTACCAGCATCAGTTATCACATTGAAAAGACCGGTACGGATATCAGCTTGTTCTATAAATACACTGGCGAAAGAAAAGAGTATTATTATCATGAATATACGACAGCCGATAATAAGAAAGAAAGTGAAATCTACCTGAGGGGAATGAAAAGCTATCATACCGGTGACCTTACAGTTACTCAAAAACTGACTTCATTTCTCCATCTGAATGCAGGAGTTAAAAACCTTTTTAATCTGACTTCACTCGAGACAATTGCCGAATCTCCTAACGATACGCCTTCTGTCAGCTATTTAGGCTGCGGACGAAGTTGGTCGGTGGGGTTGAGTTTCTTATTGAACGGAAAATTCAATTAGTATCAGTATAAATCAAATAAAATAAAACATGAAAAAAGTAATTTATCTTTTAGCTTGTGTCGCATTTTTAGGATGTTATTCCTGTAGTGATGACGACGATGGTTTGAAAATGCAGGATATCTCCGTAGAGTTTGCCGTATCGGATGCCGGTATGGATGGTACCGGTATAGACCTGGGGATAAAGCTTAGCCGGGCAACCAAGGAGAGTTTGGATGTTACCGTACAGATGATTTCTACGGAGGTATCCGAGTCGGATATTACCGTTACCCCGGCTCTGACTAACGGTCAGGTGGTGGTGAATATCCCTGCGGGGCAGGCTAGCGGCTCGTTTACAGTAGCTAAAGCCGACGGTAAATCTCCGGAGGGCAACGTGAAGTTTCGGATTCTGTCCCTGTCGCTGAGTGAGGGCTATAAAATCGGTACAAGGGGCTTCACCAATTACATTTTGCACGCTGACGATATGGTAAAAGCGTAAAGAAAAGGAGGACATCAGATTATGAGATTAGCAAATGGAATCGTGATTGACAAGGAAGCAACATTTGGGGCATTAAAGTTTTCTGCCCTCCGCCGTGAGGTTCACCTCCAGAATGAAGACGGCTCGGTATCAGAAGAAATCAAGGAGCGTACCTATGACTTAAAATCCAGAGGACAGGGGCGTATGATTCAAGTTTCTATCCCTGCCAGTGTACCGTTAAAGGAATTTGACTACAATGCAGAGGTGGAAATCATCAACCCAGTAGCAGACACCGTAGCAACGGCTACTTTTCAGGGGGCAGATGTGGACTGGTACATCAAGGCGGAGGATATTGTCCTGAAAAAAGGGGCTGCCATGAATCCCCAGACACCGAAGAAAGACGTTCCCCCTGTAAAATAGCAGCTAAATAAGAGAAAAGCGAAAGGAGGATTGTTCCCATGAAGCAGCTTTTCCCCCGTGGAAAACGTATCCGTCCCACGGATAAAGACCTTGTATTCTATACTGCCCTTGCTTCTCTGCTCCCTGTCTTCCTGCTGGTTGTCCTGCTGTTTCATATCGGGCAGATTGCCGGAACCAACTGGCAGGAAGTGTCCCTCTCCCAGATAGTACAGGATGTAAATATCCCTTACCTGTTATTCAGCATGGGCGTGGCAGGGCTGGTGTGCCTTACAGCAGTTCTTCTGTTCTGGCGATACCGCAGGGATGAAGTAAAGCAGCTCATCCACCGCCAAAAGCTGGCAAGGATGGTGTTGGAAAACAAGTGGTATGAATCGGAGCAGAGAAAGGAGGACGCTTTTTTCAAGGACTTGTCTTCCAGCCGTTCCAAAGAAACCATCACTTACTTTCCCAAAATCTACTACCGGATGAAACAAGGCTTGCTCCATATCCGTGTGGAAATCACCTTGGGGAAATATCAGGAACAGCTCTTAAACTTGGAGAGAAAGCTGGAAAGCGGCTTGTACTGTGAGCTGACGGATAAGGAATTAAAGGATTCCTATGTGGAGTACACCCTGCTCTATGATACCATTGCGAACCGTATCTCCATTGAGGATGTACAGGCAAAGGACGGCAGGCTCCGGCTCATGGAAAATGTCTGGTGGGAGTATGACAAGCTCCCCCATATGCTCATTGCCGGAGGAACCGGCGGCGGAAAGACCTACTTCATCCTGACCCTCATTGAAGCCCTGCTCCGCACCAACGCCGTCCTGTTCGTGTTAGACCCAAAGAACGCCGACCTTGCGGATTTACAGGCGGTTATGCCGGATGTGTACTACAAAAAGGAAGATATGCTCGACTGCATTGACCGTTTCTATGAAGAAATGATGAAACGCAGCGAAGACATGAAGCTCATGGAGAATTACCGGACAGGGGAAAATTACGCTTATCTGGGGCTTCCTGCAAATTTCCTTATCTTTGATGAATATGTGGCATTTATGGAAATGCTCGGCACAAAGGAAAATGCCGCTGTCCTCAACAAATTAAAACAAATCGTTATGCTTGGGCGGCAGGCTGGCTTCTTCCTGATTCTCGCCTGCCAGCGTCCAGACGCAAAGTATCTGGGGGACGGAATCCGTGACCAGTTTAATTTCCGTGTGGCTCTGGGGCGGATGTCGGAAATGGGCTATGGGATGATGTTCGGGGAAACCACAAAGGATTTCTTCCTAAAGCAGATAAAAGGGCGTGGCTATGTGGATGTGGGAACCAGCGTTATCTCGGAATTTTACACGCCCCTTGTGCCAAAAGGACACGATTTCCTCAAAGAAATAAAAAAACTGATAGACAGCAGGCAGGAAGTGCAGGCGGCGTGCGAAGCGAAAGCCGCAGAAACGGACTGACCTGCTGTAGCTGGTGTGCCGCAAGGCACGCCAGCATGAACCCCTCGTATCTAACAGAGGGGTACAAATCGACAGGCAACAACCAAACAACAAGGCAGAATCCCACGATACACAAGGGATTCTTCCATATCCGGCGTATGTCAACAAGGCTCTGAAAGTTGACATACGCTTTTTTTAGACAGGAGGGATTTTCACTGAATGAAGAAACATGGGTACGGGAAATCAAAGAAAAACGGGAAATTTACGGTATCTCACAACAGAAACTTGCGTTAGCTGCCGGAATCACCCGTCCGTACCTGAGCGATATTGAAACGGGCAAGGCTCACCCATCCGAAGCATTACAGGAAGCCATCTCAGAAGCTCTGGAACGCTTCAATCCAGACAATCCCCTTGAAATGCTCTTTGACTATGTTCGGATTCGCTTTCCTACTACGGATGTGAAGCATATCGTGGAAGACGTGCTGCGGTTAAAACTCCCCTACTTTATCCATGAAGACTACGGCTTCTACTCTTACACAGAGCATTACTATCTGGGGGATATTTTCGTTCTAGTATCGCCGGAGCTGGAAAAAGGGGTGCTGCTGGAACTGAAAGGGCATGGCTGCCGCCAGTTTGAAAGCTATCTGCTGGCACAGGAACGGAGCTGGTATGAGTTTTTTATGGACGTTCTCATGGAGGACGGCGTGATGAAGCGGCTTGACCTTGCCATCAATGACAAAACAGGAATCCTGAACATTCCCCATCTGACAGAGAAGTGCCGGAATGAGGAATGTATCTCGGTCTTCCGCAGCTTCAAAAGCTACCGCAGCGGCGAACTGGTACGGAGTGGGGAAAAAGAATGTATGGGGAACACCCTGTATATCGGCTCCCTCCAAAGTGAGGTGTACTTCTGCATTTATGAAAAAGACTATGAGCAGTACAAAAAGCACGATATTCCCATTGCGGACGCAGAGGTAAAGAACCGCTTTGAAATCCGGCTGAAAAATGAGCGTGCCTTTTACGCCATCCGTGATCTGTTAGAACATGACAATCCAGAACGGACAGCGTTTCAAATCATCAACCGCTATGTCCGGTTCGTGGACAGGGACGATACGAAGCCCCGTTCTGACTGGCGTATCAATGAGGAATGGGCGTGGTTTATGGGGGAACACAGGGGAAGCCTGAAACTGACAACCAAACCGGAACCCTATTCCTTTGAACGCACCCTGCACTGGCTCTCCCATCAGGTAGCCCCCACGTTAAAGCTGGCTCTCCGTCTGGATAAGATGAACCACACCCAGATTGTCCATGACATCATCACCCATGCAAGGCTGACGGAGAAGCATGAAAAAATCCTGAAGCAGCAAGCCGCCGCTGCAAATGAGGTGGTGCTTTAACGGCGGCAATTTTAGAACCTAAGAAATCTTACAGGAAAGAAAGGAGCTTTTATGAATTTCGGACAGAATCTTTACAACTGGTTTTTATCCAACGCCCAGTCCCTTGTGCTGCTGGCAATCGTGGTGATTGGACTGTACCTCGGATTTAAGAGGGAATTTTCCAAACTTATCGGCTTTTTAGTAGTTTCCCTCGTAGCGGTCGGTCTGGTCTTCAATGCGGACGGTGTAAAGGACATCTTACTGGAACTGTTCAATAAGATTATCGGTGCATAGGAAACCCATTTTACACTTCCGTTATGGAGCAAGCTCTGATTGCTTCATGGCGGAAGTCCACTAGGGGCTTGGGGAGCGTAACTCCCCAAAAGAAAGAAGATGTAATATGATAGTGTATGATAATTGAGATAAACTAAGAATGGTGGTATAATTTCTTTAATAGTAATTGAAAGTGGAGGAAATGTATGAAGGATTTTATTGATTTTTTGAAATTACCACCGAACATTTTAGGAGCTTTATCTATTGCCAGTGGTACATTATTATTATTGCCTCAAAAGTTAGCCCAAAAGTTTTATATTATAAATTTTCGAGAAAAATATGGTTTTACAATAGGCATTGTTTTTGTGATTTCCACAGCTTTACTAATCGTTTTATTACTATCTAAAATTTTTCATTTCTTTTATGACAAGTATGCTTCTAAGAGATTAGGAACTGCTCAGATTAAATATTTGAAAAATATGACACCAGAACAGGTGACAATCATTCGGGAGTTTTTACGTGAACCAACTCACACCCTGCCATTACCCATGAACAATGGATTAGTAATAGAACTTCAACATTTACAAATATTAACCCCTGCCGGACAAACTCATTTAGTAAGTATGTTAGACCCACAAATCAATTATTTTTTACAACCTTGGGTAATTAAAAAAATCAATAGTGATGAAGAATTAAAGCGAATATTTTATTAGAAAAATGGCAACTGACAAACAAAGTTAGTTGCCATTTTTTGTTCTAAGAAAGGACGTGATACTGATTGAGGAAATGAGAATCTACATCCTGAACACCACACGGTTTTACCATGAAGATTTTGAGGAATATCCTGGGGCATGGTTTTCCTGCCCTGTGGATTTTGAAGAAATCAGGGAACGTCTTGGGGTTCAGAGTGAGGAAGAAATCGAAATTGAAGACTATGAGCTGCCGTTTCCACTGGAGGGCAACACAAGGCTCTGGGAAATCAACGCCCTTTGCCGGATGGTACAGGAAATGCAGGGAACGCCCCTCTATTATGAAATGGATGTGGTACAAAAGCGGTGGTTTCCCAGCTTTACGGAATTTATCGACCACAAAGACCAGATACGCTGCTATCCGGTGCAGGACGGGGAATCCCTCGCCCGTTATCTGGTGCAGGAGGTACAGCTATTTGGAGAAGTACATCCAGACCTGTTGAACCATATCGACTACGCTGCCATTGGTCGGGAACTGGAAACCAGCGAAAACTACCTGTTTACGGACAATGGTATCTTTTATTACCGCTAAAAGGAGGTAGAAGAACTTGGAGGAAATGCGGATTTACATTGCCAACTTAGGAAAATACAATGAGGGCGAACTGGTCGGGGCATGGTTCACGCCGCCTGTGGACTTTGAGGAAGTCAAGGAACGTATCGGTTTGAATGATGAATATGAGGAATACGCCATCCATGATTATGAGCTGCCCTTTGAGATTGACGAATATACCCCCATTGAAGAAGTCAACCGCCTGTGTGAAATGGTGGAGGACTTACCGGAGTACATTCAGGAGGAACTATCAGAGCTGCAATCCTACTTTGGCAGTATCGAAGAACTCTGTGAGCATGAAGACGATATTATCTGCCATTCCGGCTGTGACGATATGGCGGATGTGGCTCGCTGCTATCTGGAAGAAAGCGGACAGCTTGGCGAACTTCCGGCACACTTACAAAACTATATCGACTACGCCGCCTATGGGCGTGACATGGAATTGGAGGGAACCTTTGTTGTCACAAACCACGGCGTATATGAAATCTTACGGTAGACCCGTCTGTATCTCTTTCAGGAAATACAGGCGGATTTTTTGATTCAGGGGCAGCTCGTTTGCTGCCCCCATCTTTTAGAAAGGACGGACAACATGAAGAAAATACGAAGCTATACCAGTATCTGGTCGGTGGAAAAGGTACTCTATTCCATCAATGATTTTAAGCTGCCATTCCCCATCACGTTCACACAGATGGCGTGGTTCGTGGTATCGGTGTTTGCAGTGATACTCTTAGGGAACCTCCCTCCCCTTTCGTTCATTGACGGGGCATTTTTGAAATATTTCGGCGTACCCTTTGCCCTCACTTGGTTCATGTGCCAGAAGACCTTTGACGGGAAGAAGCCTTACGGCTTCCTGAAATCCGTACTGGCATATCTGGTACGCCCGAAACTGACCTATGCAGGAAAGCCCGTGAAGCTGGAAAAGGAATATCCGGCACAGCCCATCACGGCAGTAAGGAGTGATATTTATGGCATATCCGATTAAGTATATCGAAAATAACCTTGTGTTCAACCATGACGGGGAGTGCTTCGCTTACTATGAACTGCTTCCCTACAACTATTCCTTTTTAAGCCCTGAACAGAAGTATCAGGTACACGATTCATTCCGGCAGCTTATCGCCCAGAACAGGGACGGGAAGATTCACGCCCTGCAAATCAGCACGGAATCCAGCATACGGGCGGCACAGGAACGCTCCAAACAGGAAGTGACAGGCAAGCTAAAGGACGTTGCCTGTGCAAAGATTGACGCACAGACCGAAGCCCTGATTTCCATGATAGGGGAAAATCAGGTGGACTACCGCTTTTTTATCGGCTTTAAGCTGCTTGTCAATGAGCAGGAAGTCACCATGAAGCAGTTTCGCAGGGAAGCAAAGACCGCTGTTTCCGACTTCCTCCATGAAGTCAACCACAAGCTCATGGGGGATTTTGTTTCCATGAGCAATGAGGAAATCTGGCGGTTTCAGAAGATGGAAAAACTGCTGGAAAATAAAATCTCACGCCGCTTTAAAGTCCGGCGGCTTGATAAGGACGATTTTGGCTATCTGATTGAGCATTTATACGGGCAGACCGGAACCGCCTACGAAGATTATGAGTATTACCTGCCGAAGAAGCGGTTTCAGGAGGAAACGCTGGTGAAATACTATGACCTCATCAAACCCACCCGTTGTCTGATAGAGGAAAACCAGCGGTATCTGAAAATCGAACAGGAAGACGGGACAGTTTATGCCGCCTACTTTACCATCAACAGCATTGTGGGGGAACTGGACTTTCCATCCTCGGAAATCTTTTACTATCAGCAGCAGCAATTTACCTTTCCCATTGATACCTCTATGAATGTGGAGATTGTCACAAACCGGAAAGCCCTCTCCACGGTGCGGAACAAGAAAAAAGAGCTGAAAGATTTGGACAACCACGCATGGCAGAATGACAGTGAAACCAGTACAAACGTGGTGGACGCTTTAGACAGCGTAAATGAACTGGAATCCACCTTAGACCAGAGCAAGGAATCCATGTATAAGCTGTCCTATGTGGTGCGTGTGACGGCTCCCGACTTGGAAGAACTGAAACGCCGCTGCAATGAGGTGAAAGATTTTTATGACGATTTGAACGTGAAGCTGGTTCGCCCCTTTGGGGATATGCTGGGGCTGCATGGGGAATTTCTCCCTGCCAGCAAACGGTATCTGAACGATTACATCCAGTATGTCACCAGCGACTTCCTCGCTGGTCTTGGATTTGGGGCAACCCAGATGTTGGGGGAACCGGAGGGTATTTATATTGGGTACAGCCTTGATACAGGAAGAAATGTGTACTTAAAGCCTGCCCTTGCCAGTCAAGGGGTAAAAGGCTCCGTCACCAACGCCCTTGCTGCCGCTTTTGTCGGCTCCCTCGGCGGCGGAAAATCATTCAGCAACAACATGATAGTCTATTATTCCGTATTGTTTGGGGCACAGGCACTCATTGTTGACCCGAAAGCGGAACGGGGACGCTGGAAAGAAACCCTGCCGGAAATCGCCCATGAAATCAATATCGTAAACCTGACTTCGGAGGAACAGAACAGGGGTTTACTCGACCCGTATGTGATTATGGAGAACCCAAAGGATTCCGAATCACTGGCAATCGACATCCTGACCTTTTTAACGGGCATTTCCAGCCGTGACGGGGAAAAGTTCCCTGTTCTTCGGAAAGCCATTCGTGCGGTGACAAACAGTGAGGAACGGGGACTTTTCAAAGTGATTGAGGAACTTCGGGCGGAGGGAACCACCATCAGCACCAGCATAGCCGACCATATCGAATCCTTTACGGACTATGACTTTGCACACCTGCTCTTTTCGGATGGGGATGTCACACAGTCCATCAGCCTTGAAAAGCAGCTCAACATCATTCAGGTGGCGGATTTGGTGCTGCCGGATAAGGAAACCTCGTTTGAAGAATACACCACAATGGAGCTGCTTTCCGTGGCAATGCTCATTGTAATCAGCACCTTTGCCCTTGACTTCATTCACACCGACCGCAGCGTGTTTAAGATTGTGGATTTGGATGAAGCATGGAGCTTCTTACAGGTAGCACAGGGCAAGACCCTCTCTATGAAGCTGGTTCGTGCCGGACGTGCCATGAACGCAGGCGTTTACTTTGTCACCCAGAACACGGACGATTTGCTGGATGAAAAGCTGAAAAACAATCTGGGCTTGAAGTTTGCGTTCCGTTCCACGGACATCAACGAAATCAAGAAGACCCTCGCCTTTTTCGGGGTAGATTCCGAAGATGAAAACAACCAGAAGCGGCTCCGTGACTTGGAAAACGGACAGTGCCTTATCAGTGATTTGTACGGGCGTGTAGGAGTGATACAGTTCCATCCTATCTTTGAAGACCTGTTCCATGCCTTTGATACCAGACCGCCCGTGAGAAAAGAGGTGGAATGATGGTGATACATAGAACTTCCAACGGGCAGCAACTCCCTGTTCCCCATCACGCAAAAAAGAGATTGTCTTGGAAGATGGCAGGAAAAGTGATTGGCAGGGTGCTTCTGGCACTCCTGCTCATCCTCCTGCTGCTGGCAGTCTTCGGCACAGCCGCCCATGCTGCCGGACTGGTGGATGATACGGTGGACGCTGCCAACGAATACAGCAAATATCCTCTGGACAACTACCAGCTTGATTTTTATGTGGACAGCGGATGGGACTGGCTCCCGTGGAACTGGCTGGACGGTATCGGAAAACAGGTGATGTACGGGCTGTATGCCATCACAAATTTTATCTGGACAATCAGCCTGTACCTTTCCAACGCCACGGGGTATCTGATTCAGGAAGCCTACTCGCTGGACTTCATTTCCTCTACGGCGGATTCCATTGGGAAAAATATGCAGACCCTTGCAGGCGTTACCACAGGCGGCTTGTCCTCGGAGGGATTTTATATCGGGTTCCTGCTGATTCTCATTCTGGTGGTGGGGATTTACGTTGCCTACACAGGGCTTATCAAACGGGAAACCACAAAAGCCATCCATGCCGTTGTGAATTTCGTGGTGGTGTTCGTGCTGTCCGCTGCCTTTATCGCTTATGCTCCTGATTATATCGGGAAAATCAATGAATTTTCCGCAGACATCAGCAATGCCAGCCTGACCCTTGGCACAAAGATTGTGCTGCCCAACTCGGAAAACCAGGGAAAAGACAGCGTGGATTTGATACGGGACAGCCTGTTTTCCATTCAGGTCAAGCAGCCGTGGCTCCTGCTGCAATACGGCAACTCGGATGTGGAAAACCTTGGGGCTGACCGCGTGGAACGCCTGCTCTCAACCAGCCCAGACGAAAACAACGGGCAGGACAGGGAAGAAATCGTGGTGGAGGAAATCGAAGACAGGGAAAACACCAACCTTACCATCACAAAAACCATCAACCGCTTGGGAACCGTATTCTTCCTGTTTATGTTCAATATCGGTATCTCCGTTTTTGTATTCCTACTCACGGGGATAATGATTTTTTCACAGGTGCTTTTTATCATCTACGCCATGTTCCTGCCTGTGAGCTTCCTCCTCAGCATGGTTCCCTCTTTTGAGGGGATGTCCAAACGTGCCATTACAAAACTGTTCAATACCATCCTTACCAGAGCCGGAATCACCCTGATTATCACGGTAGCGTTCAGCATTTCCACCATGCTCTACAACCTGTCTGGGGAATATCCGTTCTTCCTAACGGCGTTCTTGCAGATAGTGACCTTTGCCGGAATTTATTTCAAGCTGGGGGATTTGATGGGGATGTTCTCCTTACAAAGTGGGGATTCCCAAAGCATGGGGAGCCGTATCATGCGAAGACCCCGTATGCTCATGCACGCCCATATGCACCGTTTACAGCATAAGTTAGGACGTTCTGTGGCGGCTCTTGGGGCTGGTACGGCTGCCTACCACGCAGGAAAACAGGCTGGCTCAGACCAGAGAACTGCTTCCAGCTCCGGTTCTTCCAAACGGACACAGGCAGACCACAGCAGACCAGATGGGCAGGCAGCACCGGAAAAGGAATCCGCATGGAAACGGGCTGGTTCTGCGGTAGGTGCGGTGGCAGATACCAAAGATAAGATAGCCGATACTGCCGGACAGCTTCGGGAGCAGGCAAAGGATTTGCCTGTCAATGCAAAGTACGCCCTTTACCACGGGAAAACACAGGTATCAGAGGGAGTACGGGATTTTACTTCCAGCGTGACCCAGACCCGAACTGCCAGAACCGAACAGCGGAACGCACAGGCAGAAAGCCGCAGACAGACCATTGCAGAACGCATGGCGGAACTGGAACAGGCAAAACAGCCGCAAAAGACAGCTTCCGAAGTACCCAAAGGGGCGGCTCCTGTCCATGAACGCCCTGTTACTGCAAAGCAGCCGGAAGATTTCCGACATCATGCAGATACCTCTCATACAGGAAAGCCAGCTATACAGCCAACTTCCCCATCCATCAGGGAACGGGGACAGGTTTCTTATGGGGGAACTGTGGCAGAACGGTCTTCGGTTCCGGTGGTAAAAGCGGCTTCCATCCACCATGAACAGACGCCGCCTGTAAGGACAGAACGCCAGATAGACCCTCCGGCTTCCCCAGACAAACCAGATGAAAGACAAAAGACAACTACTACACCTGCTGCTCCCCCTCCGACAAGACCTGTCCAGAATGATACGGCTCCTGTGATACCGGAAAGAAAACGGGCTGCCCCTGCGGTAAAAGAATCCAACTTTACCATCCGGCGTACCACCGCCAGAAAGGAGTGGACAAAAACAGCAAAAACTGCTGTGAAACAAAAGAAAGGGGAGAAACCATGAAGTTAAGACACCTTTTCTTTGCCTGTTCCGGCGTGTTCGTGATGATTTTCTCCCTGCTCCTTTTGGTGGTGATTGTCTTCTCGGATGAGGAAGACGGAGGAAGCGGCGGAAACCTTATCTATGGGGGCGTGAGCGTATCACAGGAAGTCCTCGCCCATAAGCCTATGCTGGAAAAGTATGCAAGGGAATATGGCATAGAGGAATACTTAAATGTGCTGCTCGCCATCATTCAGGTGGAATCCGGCGGCACGCTGGAAGACGTTATGCAGTCCTCGGAATCTCTGGGGCTTCCCCCGAACTCCCTTAGTACAGAGGAATCCATCAAACAGGGCTGCAAATATTTCTCGGAACTGCTCGCAGCGGCAGAAGCAAAGGGCTGTGACTTAAACAGTGTGGTTCAGTCCTACAACTATGGCGGCGGTTTCCTAGACTATGTGGCAGGACGTGGGAAAAAATACACCTTTGAACTGGCAGAGAGCTTTGCAAGGGACAAATCCGGCGGAAAGAAAGTCACCTACACCAACCCTGTTGCCGTAGAGAAAAACGGGGGCTGGCGGTATTCCTATGGAAATATGTTCTATGTCCTCTTGGTATCGCAATACCTGACCGTGGCACAGTTTGATGATGAAACGGTACAGGCTATCATGGAGGAAGCCTTAAAGTATGAGGGCTGGACGTATGTGTACGGGGGCGATTCCCCCTCCACTTCCTTTGACTGTTCGGGACTGGTGCAGTGGTGCTATGGCAAGGCAGGAATCACCCTGCCACGGACAGCACAGGAACAGTACAATGTGACGCAGCACATCCTCCTGTCCGAAGCAAAAGCAGGGGATTTGGTCTTTTTCCATTCCACCTACAATGCTGGAACCTACATCACCCATGTGGGGCTGTATGTGGGAAATAACCGGATGTACCATGCCGGAAATCCCATTGGTTACGCAGACCTGACAGGCTCCTACTGGCAACAGCACCTTGCCGGAGCCGGACGAATCAAACAATAAGAAAGGATGAACCGATATGATTCAGATTAGAAAAGAGGAAAACCAGAAAAAGCAGAAAGAAAAGAAACTGAAAGTCTACAAAGTCAATACCCATAAGAAAACCGTGATTGCCCTGTGGGTGCTGCTGGCAATGAGCTTCCTGTTTGCCGTCTATAAGAATTTCACGGCGATAGACATTCACACTGTCCATGAAACGAAAGTGATTGAGGAACAAATCCTCGACACTCACAAGATAGAGAATTTTGTGGAGAATTTCGCAGAAGTCTACTATTCATGGGAACAGTCCGCCGCTTCCATTGATAACCGGACAAATGCTTTAAAAGGGTATCTCACCGGAGAGCTGCAAGCCCTGAATGTAGATACTGTCCGAAAGGACATCCCCGTATCGTCTGCCCTGACCGATTTTCAAATATGGGAAATCACAGAAGAAAAGGAGCAGCATTATCAAGTGACCTATACGGTGGAACAGCGTATCACAGAGGGGGAATCCAGTAAAACCGTCCGTTCCGCCTATCAGGTGACAGTCTATGTGGACGGCTCTGGAAACCTGACGATTATCCAGAATCCAACCATTACCAGTGTTCCCGTAAAATCCGGTTACACTCCCAAAGCGGTACAAAGTGACGGTACGGTGGATTCCATCACCACAGAGGAAATCAACGAATTTCTCACCACCTTTTTCAAGCTGTACCCTACGGCAACCGCAAAGGAACTGACCTATTATGTAAATGAGGGTGTGCTGAAAACTGTGGGAAAAGAGTATATTTTCTCGGAACTGGTAAATCCGGTTTATAACCGAAACGGAAATCAGGTGACAGCTTCCCTTGCAGTAAAATATCTGGATAACCAGACCATGACAACACAGGTATCACAGTTTAACCTTGTACTGGAAAAGAACGGGGAAAACTGGAAGATTGTGAAATAAGCTATATAAAACAGAAGACACATTGTATTTCTCAAAAAATTACAATGTGTCTTCTCATTTTAAAATTCTGTTCTGGACATTCACCTGTCCTCTGCTTCGACTTCGGCTATCTCTTTTGCTGTGGCGGTGACTACCCGTATTCCTTTCTCACTCATACTATCAAGCAATGTATCAAGTTGTCTGCGTTGTGTATCTTTTTCCGCGGATTTATTCGGAAAAAAGAATTGGTCTACGGATATATCATAACGTGTTACAAGCTCATAAAAAATTTGTAAACTCGGCTGTTGCCCTTTATTCTCAATATTAGCAAGATAACGTGGTGAGATATACATTTCATCACTTACTTTCTTGCGGCTCTCTTTGCGCTCTTTCCGCGCGTTCTTTATTGCTTGCC
>OJSJ01001755.1_pt1 | contig 14198 bp, 9 predicted proteins | sample 1599381 | NCBI WGS metagenome assembly OJSJ01 (sample SAMN04168658, study PRJEB22393) | human gut metagenome | biome: human gut microbiome; feature: stool | host: Homo sapiens | collected 2014-03-24 | reverse complement strand
ACCGCTAAAGCTTTCACGGAACCACGCGACTATCGCGTGGTTTTCTTGATACAATCACCGGAAGTACCAAAAGGCACATTCCGGGAGTGCAAGCGGTCGCCAAGGTCACGGGCAAGCCCGGACTTTGGCTTATCGCCATTGCAAAAAGCACAGAACCCATTCCAAAGGCTCTGTGCTTTTCTCATTCATCCGCACACAATATTTGATTATCCTGTGCTGATTTTTTTATGCATTGCTCTATGCTCTTTTTCTTCTTCTGAAAATAACAACTGCGGAAGCTACCAGCATGAACGCCCAGAACATGATCGGTGTCTGATCGCCTGTCTGAACTGCCTGACCTTTCTGTGAATCCGGATTTTTATCCTCATCTTCCTTAACGTCATCTTTTTTCACAAGCAGTTTCTCTGCATCTTTTAACGCTTTTAACATATCTTCAACGTCTTTTGCCGTCGCTTTCTTGTCTTCCAATACCGCTTTTGCTTTTTCCAAAACGTCTTTATATGCTTTCACTGACGCATCCGTATATCCGCTTAAGTCTTTCTTTTCAGCCGCTTTGATCGCTTCTTTCAATGCTTCTAACTGCTCTTTGCTCGGCTTTTTGTCTTCTTCCTGCGGATTGTCTTTCTCTACGAGAAGCTTGTCTGCATCTTTTAATGTTTTCAGCATATCTTCAACCTCTGTTGCTGTTGTTTCTTTATCTGACAACATTGTTTTTGCTTTTTCCACAACATCTTTATATGCTTCGACAGACGCATCCGTATATCCGCTTAAATCTTTCTTTTCAGCCGCTTTGATCGCTTTCTTTAATTCCTCTAACTTTTCTTTGCTCGGCTTCATTTCCAAATCAACGGCAGCTTTCTGCAGTTTAGCCAAAGCGTCGTCTACCTCTTTTTGTGCCGCCTTCTCATCTTTAAGAACTTCCTGCGCTTTATCATATGCCGCCTTAAAAGCATTCCATGTCGAAGGAGTATACTCTTCTTCTTTATCTGCGTATTTCTTTGCGAAATCTACATAACTCTGAAGCGCAGTCTTATCCACTTTATCCGGACTCGGTTTTGCAGTCAGTCCGCTGATCGCAGTTTCAAGATCCGTCTTCGCCTGATCTACTTCTGTCTGTGAAGCATCCGCGTTTTTAAGTACCGTTTCAGCCGCTGTCAGCGCTTGCGTATACTTCGCTGCGGATTCTTCCGTATATCCCGAAAGATCCCCGTACGCTTTTTTCGCCTCATCAACCGAAGCCTGCAGTTTTGTGAAATCTGCACGTTTTACAAGTCCGTTTACCGCTGTCTCAAGCGCTGTGCGAGCCGCCTCGATATCCGCATCAAGCGCATTTTCATTTTTCAAGACTTCATTTGCCGCATCCAATGCGCTCTTAAACGGCTGCCATGTGGACGGAGTATAGTCTTTTTCAGTCTTATCGCTCACTGCATCGACCAATACTTTCAGGCTTGTCGTGTCACCTATAAAGTCAAGCATATGTACGATTTCAAGCAATTCTGTGTACGCTTCGTCAACCTGCTCCTGTGACGCTTTTTCATTATCTTTCACCTGAACTGCTTTCGCAAGCGCTGCATCTAACGCTTTTTTCACTTCAGGAACGACATGTTCATATTCCGGTTTTTCTTTCGCGCTCTGTGCGTATCCGATCAAAAATTCAAGGAACTGCTTATTTACCTGTTCCGGCTGCGGTTCTTCTTTTTTCGGAGCCATTATACGGATTTCTGCCGCAGATGCAAAGTTCTTTCCTGCCTGATCTGACAATGTTCTCACTGCATATAATCTAACGTTTGTCGCCTCTGTCTGATCAAACTGAGCCCATTTCCATCCTGAATCATTTGTCCATGTTCCTGTCGCCACTTCATGATAAGACTGTCCGTTATCATTGCTTACCTCAATACGGTATTCAACGATCACACCGTTCACCGCGCCGTTTCTTGGAAGTATACGCAGTCCGTTGACAGTCTTGCTCTCTCCCAGGGCAATATCGATCCACAGATTATTCTGGTCGTCGCCTTCATATTTACTGTGCCAAAGCGTTGACACGTCTTTATCCAGAACATATGATGCGGGTCCTTCTTTCCCTGTCTGCGGCTGCGCGCTTCCTGCCGTAGCAGTCATCCCTTCTGTCGGAAGGTCAAACTCATCATTTGCCGCCGGATTTTTTACAGAGTAGTTTTCTAAAATTTCTGCTCCGAGTGTTTTCAGATCCTGCGGTGTCGCAGTTGTCGGATACTCTTTATTGCTGCGTACCCATTCCCATTCCCACTCAAACCAGTCGATATTACTCTCATAATCCGTTCCCGAAAGCTCGTTTGTTCTTGCTGTGATCCAGCGCTGCCATCTTGCTTTATAGAAATCACCGATCAAGCCTGACCACTGACGGTTAGAGTAATCTTTCAGACCGCCTTTTTCCGCCTGATTTTTCGATCCCCATGTAGTAACGAGCGCTTTTGCATTGAACTCATACAGTTCTTTTGTAAAGTCATCCGCATTATTTGCAAGCGCTTTTGCCTGCTCTACCCATCTTCCGAGAAGGAAGTATTCGCTTGTTCCCGTTACTTTTTCCATGTCTTCGATCACTGACATGAATTTTTCCGAATATGTTTTAAAGCTGTCCAGATCTTTTGCGCTGAACGCTGCAGACATACCTTTTTGATATTCCTGAGCGCTGTTGGAAAGTACCTGCTGCAAAACATTTGCCAGATCGTACTGATATCCTGCGCTGTCTTTCAGCTTATCATAATCAGCTAACAGAAGCGCTGCCGCTTCTTCAAGATCGCCTTTTTCATAGCTGATCACCGCGTTGCCCCATGTAGAAGCCGCCCCGATCGTAAGATTCGGTCTTGCATTTACAACTGACTCCGGCGCACCCTGTCCAAGGCCGTTTAAGCTCGCCTTATATACTGTTTCTTTCAAAATATCCCATGCCTGATTTGCCGACTCACTCTCTGCTCCGTATCTTCTCGTCGCATAATCATCAAGCCATGTGTCAAGATCGATCACTTCCATCTTCTGTGACGCATCATCCTGCCAGATCGTCTCGAACAAGAAATCATACAATACCGGGTTATTTACACTCGCCTCAGGAGTGATTCCGATTCCCGCGATATATTTCGTCTCATTAAATACTTTCGGAATATTATTTGCAAGGTTGTCAAGATGTCCGTGCAGTCCGAGATGTCCTCCGAAGTTATTCAGCATACAGAACAGCCACGGAGTCTTGTCAAATTCTTCCTCGTCTCCATATGCTTCCGCGCCGGGACGTCCTTCATCATAATGCGGGTCTTTCTCTGCGTACAAGTCAAGAATCAGCGCATGATCTGTTCCCTTTTCCACTCTGTCAAGACCGTTTAACAATGCAGTTGTCGGATTACCCTGCCATGACTGGATGATCCAAACCGCATCTTTGTCTGCCGTGATCATTTCAGTTAATACTTTTTCCGAAATGTCGGACGCATTCATACCGCCTGTAATGCCGCCTTCGTGGAACGGGTCTGTCGCATAATAGTTGCTTACGTCTCCGTAAACTTCTTTCTGACACTGATAGAATTTCTTCGCATATTTTTCAAATGTAGAAGAAGTTGTCTTTAACATCGTCGGACGCTGGAAGGAACACCACTCGCCCTGCTCGATCACTTCTGCATTTTTGTCATAATCGTGAATATTTGTCGGAACCATTCCGCTGTAACCTTGCAGTACAGGCTGCATTCCGAGTTTTCTCATAATAAGCTGATTCTTTCTTGCCAGCTCTGTTCTCTCTTCAAACCACGAGTCATGCACCGGGCCTCCGAAACCGGAAAGGTTCGCCATATATGCCCACGCATAATATGCAGGTCCTGCAATAAAGTCTTTAATATCTTCGTGAGAATATCCAAGTTCTCCTAAAAATCTTCTCCATACTTCTTCCTGCGCTGTCGCGTCAAGAACGACGTTCACGCCGTTTAACGCCAGCCAGTCTAACTCGTCACGCCATTCCTGCTCTCCCCAGAACGCCATAGAATAAGAAAGCGTACAGTAGTTATAAGAGTAGCGGACTTCCGCCTTCGTCTCTTTAAATACTTTTTCTGTCACAACAGGTTTATTTTCCGGCATATCTGCCTGATCTCCCACTTGTGAAAGATTTACCTGACAGAAATATTTCAGATAATGGTTCAGTCCTGTCGCAAGAGAAACACCGTCGTTTCCTTTGATTTTCACCTGATCTCCATCCATGGAAAGTTCAAAGTAATCATAACCGTTCTTTTTCGGATTCTCCGCAAGTTCAAGCTTAAACCAGTCTTTGTAAGCTTTTCCGAGTCTTCTTTCGATAATACCGTAAACTTCGTTTTTCGTATCATTTTCTGTAATCTCTACATTATATTCTGACTCTTCATATTTTACTGTATTGATCTCAGGTCTTTTCTGAACTTCTGACTTGCTCTCTTTTCCTGTCACACGGACTTCGTTCAGTACAGCCGCCGTAGACGCGGAATTATATTCCATATAAACGCGGACGATTCTCGCTTCTTTTCCTTCCGCCTGGTAAACTTCTCCCTTTTCAGCATCACAGGAATCTTTTGATGTCTTCTCTGCCAGTTTATCAAAATCTCTTCCGTCCATACTTGTATAGATCGTATACTGAGAATATCCATTCTCCGGTGTATATACTTCTACCGTATCAAGGTTATAATTTTTCTCCAGATCAATATCTACATAAGACGGATAATATGCGCCGGTCCACTGTGTCTTTTTGCTTCCGTCCGTAATATTTTTCGCCGTATTTTTTCCAGACGGCGTATGTACCGGTTTCTTAAATGCGATACTGCCTGTATCCTGTACTTCGATCTCGCTTCCGTACACCTCAAACTCTGCCACTGCCGGCCATCCGTTCTGCGTTCCGCCCTGTGTCTTACAAGAATGCATAACAATCTTCACTTCTGAATACTGCGCGGCATTAAACTTATAAACCTGCGCATAATTATCTGTACGGTTTGCCTTCTGGTGATCTGCAATCTTCGTATAATCGCTGTCTCCTGCTTTCTTCGCCAGGATGCTGTACTCGAACGCGAAATCAACACTGTCCGTATCTCCCACATGCTCAAAAGCAATGCGGAACGCATCCATCGTTCTTGCCTCGTCAAAATTCAAAGCGATGTACTTCTCTGAAGTCTGCGCTTCATTGTGGAACTTATACAATGTTTTGTCGTTTCCGTCAACAAGGTTTGCTGATCCTTCAGATTGATTTTCGTTTCCGTCTGTTGTGATCTTCGCCTGATTTGCAATGTTATTGTAATCAGACACTTTTTCTTCCTGCTCTTCAAACACTTCCACTTCCTGAACCGACGGCCAGAACGCGCCCTGACTTCCATCAGAATTCTGCGGATCGGAAAGCGTTACATAAATATGCGTTGCCGACTTCGGCACGTCCGCTGTAAACTCTTCTTTTGAATCTACCGTCATTCTCTTGCTTCCGAAATCAATCAAATCCGTTGTAATGCCGTTCTGTGCATACTGAACTGTCACAAGCGCCGTTCTTCCTGTACTGTTATCCCCGTCTTCGCCAAGTTCTACAGCCACTTTTGAAATACTGCGTCCTTTATCCAACTGGATCACAGCCGTTGCAGGCCACGTTCCTTGTGTCTGCCAGCTTGTTTTCGGATCACCGTCATTGATGTTTCCGATTACATAACTTCCATTCTCACCGTTCTGCGTACTTACCGTACCGTTAACGGCAACATTGACAAGCGTTGTCTTCGCCTCTGCTTTTTGCGGAGCTATGCCCGCAAATGCGCTAATAACCATGCAGGAAGCAAGAATCGATGATACGATCTTTCTAATCTTCTTTTGCATTCTTCCACTCCTTTATCAATAATATCAGACCGAAGCGGCAGATCTGTTTTCGATGTCATTGCAGATTTCTGCATAAAATGCTGCGCGAATACAGGCAGAAAAAAAGATCCGATATTCTCCGGCATAATGCATAGAAAATATCTGATCTTATCTGTTCAAAGCCGCCATCTATGTCTTTGCTCTTTATCAGAATAGCAAATTTTCTCAAAAATGTCAATTTATACATTTGTATTGCTTGTTGTACATTTGCACCGCTTATATCATGCTCTTTTCTATCTATTAATACCAAACAGACCTTTCAAAATATACCATTTTTTCTCAAATAGTCACCTGTTATGCATCTTTTCATCAGTTATATTTGTTCACAATTTTTCTATATGAAACAGTTCCTCCGAAAAGATCGAGGGCGCTTCCTATCGTAAAGTCAAGTTGTCCGCCGCCCAAACTCCGAAACCGTTCCAAATCGTCTTCCGAACTGATTCCTCCGGCGTATGTAATCGGAATTTTTCCCCATTGCCCAAGCATATGTACAAGTTGTTCTTCCATTCCCGATCGTTTTCCCTCTACATCAACGCCGTGGATCAAAAACTCATCACAATAAGAAGATAATTCCTCAAGAACAGCGGCGTTCAAACGTAGATTCGTATATTTTTGCCAACGATCTGTAACTACATAATAATCTTCACCTTGTTTTCGGCAGCTCAAATCGAGCACGATATGCTCTTTTCCTACGGCATGAACAAGCTTCTTTAGATTTTCTCTGCAAAATTCTCCTCCGCGAAACACATACGATGTGACGATCACATGGCTCGCTCCGCATTCTATATATTCATATGCATTCTCGTCTGTAATCCCTCCTCCTATCTGCAGTCCTTTCGGATAAACACGAAGAGCCTCTTTCGCCTGTTGTTTTGTCTGTTCATAATATTCTGACTGCCGGCTGTTTAAAAGAATAATATGACCTCCTCTCAGACAATCTTCCTTATACATATTCGCATAAAATGCGGCGTTTAAATCAGATGCGAAATTCGTCTTTGCCATGTTCCCCTCATCTTTTAAACTTCCACCGACAATCTGTTTTACTTTTCCGTTATGAATATCAATGCACGGTCTGAATTTCATCTGCCCTTCTCCTTATGTATTGTTTACACTATTACAAGATCGACCGCAGACATAAAGTTCCTTCTCTCTGCGGTCGAATCAATCCCGATTATTTTATAACTGTTCTTATCATGCGACAAAAAACTATCTCATAGAGTCATCGGCATTTCCTGTTGCATCTCCCTGATCTGTATTTTTCATACGGTCGCCTTCTTTTTTCGCTCCGTTTTCATCAGTCAGATCATCCGCCGCATTGTCAACACCGTCTGTGACATCGTCTGTCACATCGTCAATTCCGTCTGTGACATCATCTGTTACGTCATCAACTCCCTGAGTCACATCATTTACCGCATCATCAAGAATACCGTCTCCTTTTTTATCTGACTTGTCCGACGCATCGTTGCGATCGTTGTCTCTGTCTTTATCCGTTGTCGTCTGATCCGCCGCATTATCTGTTTTATCTTTGCCCGCACATGCTGTCATGCCAAACAAAGTGAACACACAGAGCGTCAGCAAAATGAGTTGTTTCATTTTTTTCATAAGAATATCTCCCTTTCCATAAATATTGTTGTAGTTCTAATATCTGCAATATTTTCAATATTTATACATTCGGGATTTTTTCTTTTTGCTACAGAGCCTTTTTCCTCAGTTTTTCCATCGCTTTTGATTCAATCTGACGCACACGCTCTCTTGTTATACCAAGACTTTCACCGATTTCTTCTAATGTATATGTGCGGTCTTTCCCCAATCCAAACCGAAGGCTGATCACTTCTTTCTCTCTGTCGTTCAAAGTTTCAAGAAGTTCTTGTACTTCTTCTTTCCTGACAAGAACGTCCATCGCATCTTCCGGCGTCGTCTCAGATCTGTCTTCTACAAAATCTCCAAGACTGTCCTCGCCATCTTCCCCTACCGGAGTTTCCAAAGATACCGGATTTCGAATATAAGAAAGAATATTTTTCACTTCCTCTTCTGTCCGGTCGCCAAGCTTCTTTGCAATCTCCCCCGGTTCTGCTTCTCTTCCGAATTCCTGCTGCAGTTCTTTTGCTGCTTTTTGCACCCGTTTTATATTTTCCGCAACGTGAACCGGAACTCGAATTTCTCTTGACTGCTGATCGATGGCTCTTGTAATTGCCTCTTTGATCCACCATGACGCGTAAGTTGAAAAACGGTTATCTTTCGTATAGTCATACTTTTCGGCAGCATGCATCAATCCGATATTTCCTTCCTGAATCAGATCCATTAACGGCAAACCTCTTCCCGTATAATGTTTTGCGATAGAAACGACGAGACGAAGATTCCCTTCTTCCAGTCTCGCTCTTGCGGATTCGTCTCCGTCTGAGATTCTTCTGCCCAATTCTTTTTCTTCCGTCTCGTCCAACAGAGGAATCTCCCCTATCTCATTCAAATAGATCCGAAGCGGTTCTGACTCCTGAATTTCTTCTTTTCCCATACAAACCTCACTTTTATTTATCTGTTTTATATTCTCTTTATGTTCTGTTATATATCCGATACCTGCTATCGTTTTTCTCTGAGCTCACCGTTTCTGTATGCGACAAGCAGTCGTTCAAGATCTTTTACCTGACGTTTGAGTTCCTCACCGATATCCGTATCTCCGACTAAAAGCCTCTCCCTGACTCTTTTCACTATCATCGTTTCGGAATGGATATCTTTTTCCTTTGCGATCGCCGACTCTGTAGATTCAAACGGCTCGTGCGCAACAAGCAGAAGTCCATATGAATTAAAGATCAAAGTATAACCTGCAATTCCGGTTTCTTTCTGATACGCTTTGGAAAATCCGCCGTCGATCACAAGCACTTTCCCGCCGCATTTCACGGGATTTTCCCCGTCTTTTCGTTTCACCGGAACATGTCCGTTGACAATATGAGACACCGCCGGGTCTAACCCAAACTCTTCCAATATCTGATTGATAACTTTTTCATTTTCAAGCAGGGAGTAATACGGATTCTTTTTCTCTATGTGAGTTTCCGCATCTTGCAGAAAATACCGTTCAAAAGTTGCCATCTTATCTTTTCCGAAAAGCGGAGAATCAGGATGCAGCCATATATACCACATGATGTCCTTTCCATCCTGCCTTTCATTCTCATCAAGAGCAAAAAAGCCTTTTCTCACATAAGAATCCAGAACATCATAAAGTTCTTTTCCACCGTAAGACTTGCCGAAAAGCCGAATTTCTTTCAATTTTCCGTCTTCTGTGAGCGGAACACATCCGTGATAGAGAAGATTATCATTGTAAACTTTATACAAACTTCCCTTGTTCAGCAAAAACCTCATATGCCTTTGAAGCTTCTCACAGTGCAGAAACGCCTTTTCAAGCCGCTTCATGATCTCCTCTTCCTCTTGAGTAAAAGCGTACGGATCTTTCGGATCGACTGTAGGAAACGCCGTATCCAAAAGCGGATATTTCTTTCCGTCCAGTTCAATCGTACCTTTTTCAAAATCAATTCTGTGCAAAAGCGCCCTGTTTTCTAAATGAAATGCTTTCTGCCGACGGATGATCTGCCCTTCCACTTTAAATTGAATGATGGAGATTGCTTTATGAATCCTCATATTCATTTGCATCTCATCAGGATCTATCCCTTCAACCGCTTTTAACCGAAAACAAATACACGGATCATCCCCGTAAATCCGAAGGGCAAATGCTGCCAGAGGAAGAAGATTGATCCCATATCCATCCTCCAAAATATCGAGATTTCCGTAACGTGCACAGATGCGGATCACATTCGCAATACAGCCCCATTGTCCCGCAGCCGCTCCCATCCAAAGTATATCATGATTTCCCCACTGAATATCGACAGAGTGATAAGACATCAGTTTATCCATAATAATATGAGGACCGGGACCTCTGTCATAAATATCGCCGACAATATGCAGATGATCTACAACGAGCCTTTGGATCAACTCTGAAATTGCCTCGATAAAATCTTCTGCTCTTCCGATCCGTATAATCGTTGAAATAATCTCATTATAATATGATTCCTTATCATGTACCTCCGCTTTCTCCGTGATCAGTTCCTCGATCACATAAGCAAAATTTGGGGGAAGCGCCTTTCTTACTTTCGACCGCGTATACTTGCTCGCCGCTCTTTTGGCAACTTCGATCAAACGATATAGATGTACTTTATACCAGTCTTCCATATTCGTCTCTGTCTGCCGGATCAGGTCCATCTTTGCTCTCGGATAATAGATCAGCGTTGCCAAAGATTTCTTATCTGCGGCACTCATCGTATTTCCGAACACATCCTCGATCTTTCTTCGGACAGATCCGGATCCGTTTTTTAAAACATGAGAAAAAGCCTCATACTCACCGTGTACATCTGTCAGAAAATGTTCTGTTCCTTTCGGCAGATTCAAAATCGCCTGAAGATTGATGATCTCCGTCGATGCCGCCGCGATTGTCGGATATAAGTCTGACAATCGGGTCAAATACCGTTTCTGGAGTTCTTTCAGTTCTTTATATTCTTCTTTCATGCTTGTCTGCCCCCTTGTTCCACAATACACCGCACAATTTATATCTCTCATGTACGTCGGATGTCACAATCCGACCACATCGCTCATATCATACATACCGCTTTCTTTTCCGGCAAGGAATTTTGCCGCCTCGACAGCGCCTTTTCCGAATACGCTTCTCGAGTATGCCGTATGTTTAAATTCGATCACTTCGTCTGTTCCCGCAAAGATCACCTCATGTTCCCCTACGATCGTACCTCCGCGAAGAGCTGAAATTCCGATTTCTTTTGCATCACGTTTCTGGCGGACAGTGCTTCTGTCATATACATAATGATATTCGTTTCCAAGCGCTTCATTCACCGAATCCGCAAGTGCAAGCGCTGTTCCGCTCGGGGCATCCAGTTTCTGATTGTGATGTTTTTCCACAAGTTCAATATCATATCCCGCCGGAGCAAGCACTTTTGCCGCATCTTTTAAAAGTTTTAAAAGGAGATTAATTCCAAGAGACATATTCGCCGACTTTAACACCGCCGTCTTCTCTGCCGCCTTCTCTGCTTTTGCAAGCTGCTCTTCCGAAAGTCCTGTCGTGCAAAGCACAACCGGAAGTTTCTTATCCACGCAATAATCCAAAAGCGAATCCACTGCTCCCGCATTTGAAAAATCGATCACAACATCTGCGTCTTCCGTACATTTTTCCACCGAATCAAATACCGGATAATCATTCGGCGTTTCTGTATATGTGTCAACACCTGCCGTAATAACGGCATTTTCATCATTTTTTACGATCTCCGTGATCATCCTTCCCATTTTTCCGTTGCATCCATGCATCATTATTTTAATCATTTTATTTTCCTCCTGCCTGTATCATTTCACGTTTCAAAAACAATCGTTCACTACAAGTTTTTTTCCTGCGGCTCATTATTGAATCAAAAACGGATTTTTCTCTACTCAAAAAAGGATATCACATTTGAGTTCGCATCTCAACATATGATATCCTTTTCACAAAGTTTCTCGTAACAATTCAGCCACGATAAGCGCACAGTGCGGTTTTACGAATGGCGTGGGCTGAACTGTTACAGTTTCTCGATAACCGGTTCGTCAGATCATACCCGTCTTTATTCCTCATGCAAAGATAAAATCTCTGTAATATTTGACAGGTCGATTTCCGGATCGATCACCTTGAAACCTATCGTAACTTTTGTCACGTTACAGCCGGCTACATTGAATTTATTATACCATGATATAACTCCATGATATGACGATGCAGGTGCATTCCCCTTTTCAATACACTTCGTATGGATCAGATTGTTTTTTAACACCTCATATTCAAAAGAGTCTATCATTAAATAATTGCTGTCATAATAAACCGAAAACTTAGACTCCATATCAAATATATATTTATCGGCAAATTCAAAATAAATCTTCTCTGTCCGGTTATCCTTCGCCTCATATTGTATGGAACAAACTCTGCTCTCATTATGATCAATAAATAAATCTTTTTTAGAACTTTCCTTTTTTAAGATACTTTGTAAATCAGTCTGCTTAAAACTAAGTATCGAATATCCCGCGCATATCAATAAAACAAATACTGCGGCTATTGACAATAATTTGATTTTATCTTTCATGTGAAGTTCCTCATAAACCTTTCAAGACAACTTATCGGGGGGGCAGCTACACAACAGTCAAAGCGCCCGCAAAACAGTGCGAACAGTTTTGCGGGCGTTCTGTACGTTAATTCTGTTTACTGATGAAAAATGACAATTCGGTCAGTTTATGAAAATTCCGGCTCGATCAGTCCGAAAGATCCGTCCTTTCTTTTGTATACAACATTTACTTCATCTGTTTCTGCGTTTGAGAAAACGAAAAAGCTATGTCCGAGCAGTTCCATCTGTACGCATGCATCTTCCGGATACATTGGTTTGATTCCGAATTTCTTGGTACGGATGATCTTAACTTCTTCATCCTCATCGTAGTCCTTGTCCAGATATGCTTTCTGGAAGTTAGCTGCTGCCTGCTGTTTGTCTACGATTTTATTTTTGTACTTGCGAAGCTGACGTTCAATGACTTCCTCTACCAGATCGATTGATACATACATGTCATTGCTTACCTGTTCGGAACGAATGATATTTCCTTTTACAGGGATTGTCACTTCAATTTTCTGTCTTTCTTTTTCAACACTTAAAGTTACTACAACTTCGGTGTCAGGAGTGAAATACCTTTCCAGTTTACTGAGCTTGTCCTGGACTGCTGTCTTAAGACCTTCTGTAACTGTAATATTTTTTCCGCTGATGATAAACTTCATGCTTCCATCCCCTTTGCTGTTTGATGAATCTATTATAACACACATTTTTGAATTTTAACACTATTTTATTAAAATTTCACATTTTTTCTGTTTACTTCAGAAATAACTTTAAAGTTCCTTTGTCATTATGGGGAAATAGCAAAAATTCTGTAATTGTTCTGTGCATTTTCACTGTGATTCCTGAGATTACTATAAAAATTAGTTAAAGTTTAATCAGTTCTGAGAATGAAATATTTCCGCCAAAAAGATCCAATGCACTGCCTACTGTGACATCCAGTCTGTCTTTTCCATATTTTCGCAGATCCTCAATATCCTTCATGGAGCCAACTCCACCTGCGTAAGTAACCGGATTTCCTTTATACTCCCCCAGCAGAGATGCAAGTTCTGTTTCAACTCCACGTGCCTTTCCCTCCACATCTACTGCATGGACCAGAAACTCATCGCAGTAACTTCCCAGTTCTTTCATAATATCCAGTGTCATAGTGACATCTGTAAATTTCTGCCAGCGGTCTGTCACAATATAGTATTTTCCATCTTTTCTGCGACAGCTCAGGTCAAGAACCAGTTTCTCTTTTCCCACAGTCTCTTTCATTTTGTTCAGATTTTCCCAGGAAATCCTTCCATCTTTAAATACATAAGATGTAACGATTACATGACTGGCACCTGCACTAAGATATTCCCCTGCATTTTCCGGGTTCACTCCTCCGCCAATCTGTAATCCTCCCGGATAAGTATGTAATGCAAGAATCGCCTGTTCTTTTGTTGATTCATAGTATGGGGAGTCATGACCATTTAACAGAATTACATGTCCTCCTTTTATCCCTGCCTTTTTATATAATTCTGCATAGAAAGATGCATCCTGCTCAGATACAAAATTCTCACTTGCCTGATCCTGTACGTCCGTAAGACTCCCACCTACAATCTGCTTTACTTTTCCATTATGTATATCAATACATGGGCGAAATTTCATAAAATCCATACCTCCATATCCGTTATATGTACTCTCAGAATCTTTTTGTACTTATAGCAAGCCTCTTAAATTAATGCATTTGAGACAGTTCAGCAGAGTGCGAAAGACAAGGAAGATATCTGCAGGCGTGCTGAGGCAGGATTTCAGTTACTGTTCACTCCGTTCACAGTAACGGATTTCACGCTCTGATGAGCTGAATCAATATGCATTATTTACAATGATTGCTATAGTTAGATGCAAAAACAAATGCAATAAAAACTTCGGGAGTACACTATTTAAATTTTATCGATTTAACACGATAATACCATAAATTATTCCTGATGTCTATCTTCCTTCTGCCGCATTGCCAACAGCATCACCCACATCTTCTACAGCATTACCTACCCCTTCGCCCAGATCTTTGACGCTGTTTCCCAATTCTCCGGATACTGTGCCGTCACCGTTGTTGTTTTCATCAATTCTGGTATTATCTGCAGTGTTATCTGTTGCATTGCTATTCTGTTTTGTCTCATTTTCTGCAGCTTCATC
>OJSJ01001738.1_pt1 | contig 14322 bp, 14 predicted proteins | sample 1599381 | NCBI WGS metagenome assembly OJSJ01 (sample SAMN04168658, study PRJEB22393) | human gut metagenome | biome: human gut microbiome; feature: stool | host: Homo sapiens | collected 2014-03-24 | reverse complement strand
GATGACCTATGCAGGAGGAAGTGGAAAACAGGACTTTGACGCTGGTAGTCAGCGGCACCAAGTTCACCGGGCGGTTGTTCAAGGCCGCCATATCCAAGTACATGGCCTACCGCAGGGAGAAAAAGCTGGAAAAGCAGCGCGGCCGGGATTCCCCCGTCACCCCCAAGGGCAAACAGACGGTGAAGCAGCTCATCGGGCAGAACCAGGGCGTTTCCAACATCGAGATCAACGACCCGTCCATCCGGGACTTCGAGCGGATCGCCCGCAAGTACGGCGTGGACTATGCGGTGAAAAAGGACCGCAGCACTTCGCCGCCCAAGTACCTGATCTTCTTCAAGGCCCGCGACGCCGACGCGCTGACCGCTGCTTTTTCTGAATACACCCAGAAAAAGGTCAAGAAGGCGGACCGCAGCGAGCATCCGTCCGTGCTGGAGAAGCTGGCGCAGTTCAAAGAGCTGGTGAAAAGCGCCGTGGTGGACCGCGCCCACAGGAAGGAGCCGGAGCGATGAAGCAGCTGAATGTGAAAAAGCTGGTCCTTTTGAACCTGCCCTATATCCTGCTGGGGCTGTTTGCCACCAACCTGGGGGAAGCCTGGCGTCTTGCCGCCGGCGCGGACGCTTCGGCCAAGATGCTTTCGTTTTTCTCCACGCTGCCGGCGGCGCTGGGGAGCTGGTGGCCCAGCCTGCACCCGCTGGACCTGCTGGTGGGCCTGTGCTGCTGCGGCGGCCTGCGGCTGGCTGTGTACCTGAAAAGCAAGAACGCCAAGAAGTACAGGCACGGCATGGAATACGGTTCCGCCCGGTGGAGTGCATAATTTTAAGTGTAAATGACACATACATGGACGCACAGGAGGTTATGCACATGACTGATTATAGCAAAATTACAGCCCTTTACTCCCGCCTTTCCGTGGGCGACGAGGACAGGGACGGCGGCGAGAGCAACAGCATACAGAACCAAAAAATATTTTTAGAGAACTATGCCAGAGGGCAGCACCTAACCAATATCCGGCACTACATCGACGATGACGAAAGCGGCAGGTTTTTTGACCGTTCCGCCTACTCCCGCATGATGGACGATGTGGAAAACGGGAAAATCGGTGTCTGCATTATGAAAGACCTTACCCGCTGGGGGCGCGACTATCTCCAAGTCGGCAACGCTATGGAGATATTCAGACGGAACAACGTGCGCTTTATCGCGGTCAACAACGGCATAGACAGCGAGAAGCCCGACACGCTGGAGTTTGCGCCCTTTATCAACATCATGTCGGAGTGGTACGCAAAGGACATCAGCAAGAAAGTAAAGACCGGCATTAAGACGAAGGGCATGAGTGGAAAGCCGATTGCCACCGAAGCCCCCTATGGCTATGTCAAATCCCCGGACAACAAGGATTTTTGGATTATCGACGAGGAAGCCGCCGGAGTTGTTCGTTTGATTTTTCGCCTGTTTCTGGACGGAAAAAACCGAAACCAAATTGCCGTATATCTCACGCAGGCGCAAATCCCAACGCCCACATTCTACATGAAAGAGCGCGGGCGGGGAACCTGTAAAAACAGGGCGCTCAATGAGGCCAACCGCTATAAGTGGAACAAAGCCACCCTGACCCATATCCTCACACGGCAGGAGTATTGCGGTGATGTTGTCAACTTCAAGACCACAAAGCACTTCCGCGACAAGCGGAACCACTATGTAGACCGGAGCCAATGGCAGATAACCGAAAATGTGCATGAGCCGATTATTGACCGCACCGACTTTGAAACCGTACAGCGGATTTTGGAAAATGCGCCCGTCAAACGCCCCAACGGGGACGGGGAAATCCACCCTTTGTCGGGCTTGCTTTTCTGTAAGGATTGCGGTGCGAAAATGCACATTCGCATAGATTATCGGAATGGCGGCAAGCGTCATGTTGCCTATTGCAGCGAGTACCACAAGGGAAAAGCCAAAAACCCCAAATGCAATTCCCCGCACATCATTGACGCGGATTTGCTCATGCAGACCATCGCGGAAGTGCTGAAGAAAATCGAGGACTATTCTATCAGCAACCGGGCGGAGTTTGAAGCCTTAGTGAAAAAGAACCTTGCCATGCAGCAGACCGACAAGACCAAGAAACAGCAGAAGCGTATCCCGCAAATCACGACGCGCCTTGAACAGATTGACAAGGTGCTGAACAAGCTCTATGAGGACAACGCCCTCGGCACGATCCCGCAAGACCGCTATGAGCAAATGTCGCAGAAGTATTCAGAAGAATACTATGCGCTGAAAGCGGAGCTTGCCGAGCTGCAAGAGCAGCTATCCGCTTTTGAGAACGCGGGCGGACGGGCGCAGAAGTTTTTGAAGCTGACGGAACGCTACGCTGCCTTTACCGACCTGACCCCCGCCATTCTCAACGAGTTTATCAGCCGGATTGAAGTGCATGAGCGCGACAAGAAAAGGGCAAAACAAGCCATTCAGCACATCGGGATATATTTCAACTATATCGGCAAATTTGAGAACGAAGTGACACAGCTTACAGAGCCAACGGAGCAGGAAATCCGGCAAATGCGGGAGAAAATCGAGGAAGCCCAAAAGGAAAAGAGCCGCGCCTACCACCGGCAGTATTCAAGGGAGTACCGGGCGCGTAACCTTGAAAAGCGACGGGAGTATGACCGCATGAAAGCACGGGAATACCGGGCAAAGAAAAAGGCACAGGAAGCCGCCGCAGCACCCGCACAGTAAAACCGAATACTGACAACCAAGAGGGATTTTCCGGGCTACGGGAAATCCCTCTTTTGCACCCAGAGAAAGGAGCCGCCTATGGCAGAACAGAACGGGACACCTCAATCCCCCGACAGTGTTATCACGACACAGAGGGACGGACAGACCATCGTTGCGGAGTTGTTTTTCAACCACAGCGGCACAGAAACATTCCGCGACAAGCTGCTCAAAGTGATACTTGCCGACAGCTTGCAGGACGGTCAAGAGCCGGAAAAAACGAAAATCACGCGATAGGAACCGCCCGGACGAAGAATGGTTCGCCGGGGCGGTTTCTATTTGAAAATCCCCATTTTCCCCAAGTCAAGAGCCGGGAAAATTCCCTCAAAAATGCCCCTCTCTCCAAACGAGGGCGCAGAAAGGAGAGTTTATGCGAACAGGGCTTCCCAAGCAAAAAAAGATCACAGACATCTGGTTTGATGAGAAAGACCCGTTGATCCATATCCGTACCCACAACACCGACTTGAAGAAGCGGCTTGCCGCCTATGCCGAGCAGCACCCCGATGTGTGCCGCCAGACCGACGCAGACCCGGAAACGGGCTGCATGGAGTTTGACATTGAGAAAGGCCGCTTCTCTTTCCGTCTGACCGCCCCATACAGCGAGGAACGGCGGGAAGCGGCGCGGCGGTATGCCAGAGAGAGCAACGTCGCCGACAGGCTGAAATAGAGTTGAAATGTTCATAGTTTTGTGCTATACTTTTTCTAAAAGCAGAGTAATACTGCGGAATTGATTGGAGGACAACACAATGGTTACATTTATGAGATTAAGATAAAACCGCGAGTTATGTTGCGGTTATCCGTATTGCATAACTCGCTTATTGAAGCAGAGATGTAATTACGGAGGAAAAACAAATGAATAATAATTTATCACGCTTTGCAGACAGCAAGGTTTATTTTCAATGCCCAATTTGCACAAAATCAATGGATATACAAGGCAATAGCCTAATTTGTAGACATGGACATTGCTTTGATATTTCAAGATATGGGTATGTAAATTTGTTGTTAAAATCATCGCCCAAAACCAACTACAGCAAGCGGTCTTTTGACAACCGGCACCAAATTTTGGAGTATGGCATGTATGATGTTGTGTTGGAGAAAATCATACAGTTTATTTCTGATACGCCATCTATAAGAAACATTTTAGATGTTGGTTGCGGCGAGGGTTTCTATGCAAGGCAGATACAGCAAAGAACAGAACGAAACATCTTTGCCTTTGACTTGTCAAGGGAGGCAATACAGATTGCATCAAAAAAAGACAAGCGCAAAGCAGTGAAGTGGTTTGTTACTGACTTATCAAAAATCCCTTTGAAAGACGGAAGTATGGATTGTATTTTAGACATATTTTCGCCTGCACACTACAAAGAATTTCAGCGATTGCTATCTCCTAACGGATATGTTGTGAAAGTAATTCCTACGAAAAATCATTTGAGGGAAATCAGGACTAAAGTGCAAGCACACTTGAAAAATCCAGATTATTCAAATGAGTCTGTCGTTGAATATTTTGAGAAATATCTTAAAACCATTTCAAGAGAAACGGTTTCAGCCACCGTACAGTTGTCATCAGAACAAAGAATGTCGTTTATTGAAATGACGCCGCTTCTCTTTTGCGTTGAAAAAGATTGCGTTGATTGGCGTACTCTCACACATTTGACAATCGAAGCTGATGTTTTAATAGGAATGTATTAAAGGGCGTATTGATATTTAATATTCCCATTTATTGAGCAGAACGGAGTAAACCAAACACCCTAATCAAAAGGACAGCCGAGGAAATCGACTGTCCTTTTTCTATGCCGACAGGTAGAAAGGAGTGACCACCCATGACGAAACCGAGAGAAAAAAAACGCGAGGAATTGCAAGCCGAGATTGAGGACGGGAAGAAGAAAATCCGGCAGCTTGAAAATCGGGAAAAGGTGTTGCGGCAAAAGTTATCCCAAGAGGAACGCAGGACGCGCAGCCATCGGCTGATCGTCCGGGGTGCGGTCTTTGAGAGCATTGTGCCAGAAGCAAAGACCATGACCGACGAAGAAGCCGCCGCCTTTCTCCGGCTTGCCCTGACGAGCGAGGAAGCGCGGGGCTATCTGAAAAAACGCACCGAGGGCGGGAAAAGCGAATAATCCCTTTGGTACAAAGGGCGCATTTATACACCCTTACGGGTGCGTGCGCTCTGCCGAGGGCTTGTCGGCACAGAGAGAAAGCCGCTTGCTTCCCTCTCTGACCGACATTGGCGGCTTTGCCGCAACAAGGGGCTGCACCCCTTGCGCCGCTTACGCGGCTATCCCTGCACACCCACAAAAACAGTATACCAGCCTTTGGCGTCTGTACCATTTTTGCGGGTTTTCATTTTATCCGGGAGGTGATACCCATAGCCATCTATCATTGTAATATCAGCATTGTCAGCCGGGGCAAGGGCAAATCAGCCGTTGCCGCAGCCGCCTACCGAAGCGGCGAAAAGCTGACAAATGAGTGGGACGGAATGACACACGACTACACCCGCAAAGGCGGTGTTGTCCATACGGAAATTATGCTGCCACCCCACGCCCCGCCCTCTTTCTCTGACCGTTCAACCTTGTGGAACAGCGTGGAGCTTTACGAGAAAGCCGGGAACGCCCAGCTTGCCAGAGAGATTGACGCGGCGCTCCCCATAGAATTATCCAGAGAGGAACAGATCCGGCTTGTCCGGGAATACTGTTCCTCTCAATTTGTTTCCAGAGGAATGTGCGTTGATTATGCCATTCACGACACCGGCAAGGGCAATCCCCATTGTCACATCATGCTTACCATGCGCCCCCTTGACGAGCGCGGCGCATGGGCGGCAAAGTCCCAAAAGGAATATGACCTTGATGAAAACGGCGAGCGTATCCGCTTGCCAAGCGGCAGATACAAGACGCACAAAGTTGACCTTACAGGCTGGAACGACAAGGACAACACCCTCTTGTGGCGCAAGGCATGGGCTGACTTTACCAACGACTTTTTGGAGAGGAACGGAAGCCCGGAGCGTATCGACCACCGCAGCAACGCCGAGCGCGGCATAGACGAGATACCCACCGTCCACATGAGCGTGGCGGCTTGCCAGATGGAGAAGAAAGGTATCGCCACCGAGAAAGGCGAACTGAACCGCAGTATCCAAAAGACAAACCGCCTTATCCGGGAAATCCGGGCGCAGATTGGGAAGCTCAAGGAATGGATTGCCGACCTGTTCAAAGCGCGGGAAACCTCCCCGGAGCAGCCGCAACAATCCCCTGGCCTTGCAAATCTGCTGATGAAGTATTTGAGCGTTCAGAGAGAAAAGAGCCGGAAGTATTCGCAGCGTTGGCAACAACAGCACACAGCCGATGAACTGAAAACCATAGCGGCAGCGGTCAACTATCTGACCGAGCATGGTATCTCTACCCTTGATGAGCTGGACGCAGCCCTTTCCTCTGTCAGCGAACAGGCCGACACTATCCGGGCAGGAATGAAAACCGCCGAGGAACGCATGAAGAAGCTGCAAAAGCTGATTGAATACGGGAAGAACTACACCGAGTACAAGCCCGTTCACGATGAGCTGAAAAAGCTGCAAAACGGCTGGACAAACAAGCGCGACAAGTACGAGGAAGCCCACCGCGCCGAGCTTGCCCTATGGGACGCAGCAAACCGCTATCTCCATGCAAATCTGCCGAAAGGAACAAAGACCTTGCCTATTGCGGAATGGGAACAGGAATATGCTGACCTCAAAACACAGAGGGACAGCGATTATACCAAACTGAAAGATACCCGCACCAATGTTTCAGAGCTTCAAAAAATCCGCAAATGCGTGGATATTGCACTCCGCGCCGACCAACCGGAGCAGACGCAGAGCCGCACCAAGCGGCATGATATAGACCGCTGAAAGGAGTTGAACTTTTATGTATTACACCCAAGAACAGATAGACCGCGCCAACCAAGCCGACATTGTTTCTTTCCTGCAATCACAGGGCGAGCAGCTTACCCACGCCGGACAGGAATACCGCTGGAAACGGCACGACAGCTTGACCGTCCGGGGAAACAAATGGTATCGCCACAGCCAGAGCAAAGGCGGCGGCCCCGTTGATTTTGTCATGGAGTTTTTCGGCAAGAGCTTCACCGAAGCCGTTGAACTTCTCACAGGGGAACAGGGAGCAGCCGCGCCGGACAGACCAAGCCCCGCGCCCCTCTCTGATTTTCGATTGCCGCCCCGCAGCGATACCGCCGGACAAGTGAAAAGCTACCTTACCGAAGCCCGCCGCATTGATGAAGATGTGATGGGCTTTTTCTTTGCCAGCGGCGATATTTACGAGGAAGCCGCCCACCACAACGCCGTATTCGTCGGCAGAGATGAAAGCGGCATACCGAGATACGCCCACCAGCGCGGCACAGCCGGGAACTTCCGGCTTGATGTGAAAGGCAGCGACAAAACCTTTAATTTCTCCTATCGGGGCGCGGGCGAGCGGTTATTTGTCTTTGAAGCCCCGATTGACCTGTTATCTTTCCTCTGCCTGTTCAAAAAGGAATGGCAGAAACAAAGCTACCTTGCACTGGGCGGCGTGGGAGAAAAAGCCCTGCTGCGTTTCCTCTCTGACCGTCCGAACATCAAGACCGTTTTTCTCTGCCTTGATAGCGACGAAGCCGGAAACGACGCTTGCAGCCGCCTTGCAGAGCTTGTGCCGGAGGGGTTGACCGTCCACCGGCTTATCCCTCTTTTCAAGGACTGGAACGAGGTATTGCAGCACCGGGCAGAAATCACAGACGGGAAGTATTTGCGGGAAGCAATCTACGGCTTGAAAGAGCCGCCGCAGGAAGAAACCGTTGAGATTATCCGCATGAGCGAGGTTGACACACAGACCGTTGAATGGCTATGGGAGCCGTATATCCCCTTTGGGAAAGTAACCATTGTGCAAGGCAACCCCGGCGAGGGCAAGACCACCTTTGCCCTACGCCTTGCCGCCGCCTGCACCACCGGGGGAACGCTGCCGGGAATGAAGCCCTTGCCGCCGTTCCAAGTAATTTACCAGACCGCCGAGGACGGGCTGGGCGATACCGTCAAGCCCCGCTTGATGGAAGCAGAAGCCGACCTTGACCGCGTACTTGTGATTGATGAAGCCAAGCGGGAGCTTACCCTCTCCGACGAGCGCATAGAAAAGGCAATCACGCAGAACGGGGCGCGGCTGATTATCCTTGACCCCATACAGGCGTACATGGGCGAAAAAACCGACATGAACCGGGCAAACGAAGTGCGCCCCATGTTCCGCCGCCTTGCCGATGTTGCCGAGCGTACCGGGTGCGCCGTTATCCTTATCGGACATCTCAACAAAGCTGCTGGAGGGCAGAGCGCATACCGGGGCTTAGGTTCTATCGACTTCCGCGCCGCAGCAAGGAGCGTCCTGCTGATCGGGCGCGTGAAGCGAGAACCGAATGTGCGCGTTATCGTCCATGACAAATCTTCCCTTGCGCCGGAGGGCAAGCCCGTTGCCTTTTGCCTTGACCCGGAAACGGGCTTTTCGTGGATAGGCGAATACGACATCACCGCTGACGAGCTGCTGTCCGGCGCGGGCGGGAACACCGCCACCAAGACCGAGCAAGCCGAAAGGCTGATACTTGACCTGCTTGCAGACGGGAAAGAGCTTGCCAGTGAGGACATTGTAAAAGCCGCAGCCGAAGCCGGAATATCCGAAAGGACGGTACAGAATGCCAAGCGCAACATGGGCGGCATTTTAGGCGCAAGGCGTGTCGGCGGTCAATGGTACAACTTCATCAAGAAGAAGCAGCCACCCGAACCCGCAAGCTGAAAGTGCAAAACGCAGACCCTTTGCACTTTGCACTTTCGCACTTTCACGATAATTTGCGTCAATAACTCAAAAAAGCACTTGACAAAACGCTTCATGGGGCACCCCGGCCGACATCGCCCCCTATGTGGATAAGGACTTCTCCCAAAATGTTCTCCTTACCCAAACGGAGCGGATCACCATGTCAAGCCGCCCAAAGGAGCCCAAGTACGCCCGGAACAAAAATATCCTGGTCATCGGCGGTTCCGGTAGCGGCAAGACGCGGTTCTTCGTTAAGCCCAACCTGCTCCAATGCCATTCCTCGTATGTGGTCACGGACCCGAAGGGCACCATCTTACAGGAGGTTGGCGCTCTGCTGGAGCGCAGGCAATACCGCATCAAAAGCCTGAACCTCATCAATTTCAAAAAATCCATGAAATACAATCCCCTGGCGTATATCCGTAGCGAAAAGGACATTTTGAAACTGGTGAACGCCCTCATTCTCAACACCAAGGGAGAGGGCGAAAAGAGTTCCGAAGATTTTTGGGTCAAGGCCGAGCGGTTATACTATTCTGCCCTCATCGGCTACATCTGGTATGAGGCGGAGCCGGAGGAGCGCAACTTCATCACCCTGCTGGACCTTATCAACGCATCGGAGGCCAGAGAGGATGACGAGGAGTTTCAGTCCCCGGTGGATCTGCTGTTTGCCAAGCTGGAGAAGGAGCACCCGGACCACTTCGCTGTGAAGCAGTACCGCAAATTCAAATTGGCTGCCGGAGATGTATGCTCTAAGTGACTTCTTAATCATGGTTTATGTCATGGTTAGTGAAGCAGTCACTTAGAGCATTTTCATTTCAGGAGGTACAGCCATGAGAAACGAGAAAATCACCCCACTGTACGAGCGTTTGAGCCGCGATGATGAATTGCAGGGCGAGAGTAACAGCATATCCAACCAAAAGCAGATGTTGGAGGAATATGCCCGCCGGAACGGACTTCCAAACCCTACCCACTTCACCGATGATGGAATTTCTGGAACCCGTTTTGACCGGCCCGGTTTTCTGGCGATGATGGAGGAAGTCGAAGCCGGACGGGTGGAGGCCATCGTTATAAAGGACATGAGCCGCCTGGGGCGCGACTATCTGAAAGTCGGTCAGGTCATGGAGATTTTACGGCAGAAAGGCGTCCGGCTGATTGCTATCAATGACGGTGTGGACAGCCTGAACGGGGACGATGATTTTACCCCGTTCCGCAACATTATGAATGAGTTTTACGCCCGCGATACCAGCCGGAAAATCCGCTCCGTATTCAAGACCAAAGGCATGAGCGGCAAGCACCTGACCGGCACTGTCATTTACGGTTATTTGTGGGACGAGGAACGCCAGCACTGGCTTGTGGACGAAGAAGCCGCCGAGGTAGTACGCCACATATTTGCGCTTGCGATGGAGGGTTATGGCCCTTATCAGATTGCAACCAAGCTGTCGGAAGAACAGATTGAAATGCCTGCTGTCCACCTTGCCCGCCACGGTGAGGGCGTGAACAAAAATAAGGCGTTCAAAGATATTTACCGATGGAGCGCATCAACGGTTGTTGAAATTCTGAAAAAGCGGGAATATTTAGGCCATACCATCAATTTCAAAACCCGCAAGCACTTCAAGGACAAGAAAAGCCACTATGTCGATGAAAGCGAATGGACGATTTTTGAGAATACCCATGAGGCAATCATCGATCAGGAAACCTTTGACAATGTGCAGCGCATCCGGGGCAACGCCAGACGTTACCCGGACGGTTTTGGCGAGGCCCATCCTCTGACTGGCCTGATGTATTGTGCCGACTGCGGCGGCAAGATGTACGTCCACCGCACCTATAACGGCAAGCGTATTCCACAGTACACCTGCGGCCAGTATGGGAAATATCCTATCGGTTCCCGCTGCCCCACACAGCACCGTATCAAAGCCGAGGCCGTTTTGACCCTGATTGCCGATATGCTCCGCGCCATCGCTGAGTATTCCCGGAATGACCGGGCTGAATTTATCCGCACCGTTCAGGAAACGCAGGCCGCGCAGCAGACCGCCGATATATCCAAAAAGCGCAGACGACTGGCAGCCGCCCAAAAGCGGGCCGGGGAACTGGAAAAGCTGATTTGCAAAATCTATGAGGACAACGCCCTGGGTAAGCTGCCGGACGCCCGGTATGAGGCCCTGGACGCACAGTACGCCAAAGAGCAGGACGCCCTCAATGCGGAAATCGTGGAATTGGAAAAGGCCGTTACCGGCTATGAGCAGAGCCGGAAATCTGCGGAGAAGTTTATTGCCCTGATTGACAAGTACGAGAACTTCGACACGCTGACAAACACCATGCTCAACGAGTTTGTAGAGAAAATCCTTGTCCATGAGCGCGCCCGGAAAGGCAGCCAGGACACCACGCAGGAGGTTGAGATTTACTTCAACTTTGTGGGCCGGTACATCCCGCCTGCCATGCAGCCGGTTCCCCTCACGCCGGAGGAACAGGAAGAACTGCGGAAGAAGGAGGAACGCAAGGACAGACTTCATCGGAACTATCTGCGGCGCAAGGCAAACGGCAAGCAGAAGGAATGGGAGGAACGCTACAACGCCAAGCGCAAGGCGCGGATAGAGGCGGAAAAGGCTGCAATCCGCGCCGAGGATATGGCAAAAGGTATTTATACCACAGTCAGCCAGCTACCCCATAAGGAGCCGCAGCGGGCCGAGTTACCGGCCAATGCCGCAATGTAACCTAACCATCACAGTGCAAAGGAGAATGAGCATGAGCGAATTGACTTATACCCGCTGCGGGGATTACTACATCCCCGATCTGAAACTGTCCGAGCAGCCGAAGGCCCCCATCGGCAAGTATGGCCGTATGCGGCGGCGCTACCTGAAGGAACACCGGCCCGGCCTTTACAGCAGCTTGATTTTAAGCGAAAAGCTGTACCCGCACCTGTTGGAGATTGACCGGGCGGCGCAGGAGCGCATGGACATCATGCTGCCCCGTATGATGGAGGCGGCGGGTGCGACAGAGGACTTGAAAGCCCGCGACCCCATGCGGTGGGTGGGGCTGATGAATACGCTGAAAGCGCAGGTGGAGGAAATTATTTTGAAAGAGATTACTTTTGAATAATTGCTCAACAGTTAAAAATCCCGATGTCAATCGGGATTTTTAACTGTTATGATTTTGGAAAAACTAACAAAGTGGCATAACCACAATTTGGTACACTCTCAATTTTTAGTGTGCCATTGTGCGCCTCTACAATCTGACGTACCAACAATACACCAAGCCCATGCCGGAGATTTAGTTTTTCATCCGTACTTTCCAGATAGTGTGTTTTGGTATTCAATTCCTGTAATTTTTCCGCAGATACACCTACACCATTATCTGACACAACGATTTCAGTGCGTTCATTCGTACAAGAAACCGAAATTGTAATTTCACAGCCCTTTGGATTGTGACGGATACTGTTTTGAATAAGATTTGTAACCGCCCGTTTTAGGAGAGCTTCATCCCCCCGCATATAGTGTAGTTCACTTTCCTCGTCTGACTGAAAATCAATAGTGAACCTTTCATCAAGGCCGCTATCCAAAAAATCGCATACCACCTGCCGGACTAATTCAACCGGGGAAAGTTCCTCGACCCGTAACGGTTGCATATCATATTCCAGTTTTGAAGTCAAATTCAAATCTTCAATAAGCTGTTTGATTTTAGCGGCCTGTTGACGGATTGCCACGATTTTTTCCATTTGGTCTTTATTCAGCCCCATGTGTTCTTCTAAACTGCTGGAATAGCCGAGAACCATTGACAGCGGTGTGCGGATGTCGTGTGAAATGCCACTAATCCAATTTGCCCTTGCCTTATCCCGGCGTTGCAGCGTTTTAGCGACTTTATTCAGTTTTGCATTGATTTCCGCCAACTCACCCTGTTCAACCAACTGTATTTTCTTCCCGGATGAAATTTCTTCTATGCCGGTAAGAATTGGTTTGATGGATTTTTCAATTTTGCGGTTATTGTAGATGAACAGGATTAACACAATAACGATATTCAGCAGAAATAAAGTAATCAAGCCGAATATATCAATTTTAATGCTGTCGGACGTTTTGTAGGCAGACAGTTTCCAAAAACTATCCTGCGGATAACCAACGACCAGTAACCCTTTGGATTGATTTGACGCAAATACTGGATAACCCTCTAAGTACCATCTTGTCATTTCGGCTATATCGCCCGGTGAATAGTGCAGGGGCAATTCCGATGGTATCTGGTAATTCCAAATTACATCGCCGGTATCATTGCTTATCAGCATACACCATGCGCTTTCCTGCGCCATTTGTGCCGCTGTATCTTCTGAAAGACGGTAGCTTTCATCATTTTGCTGTAAGTCTGCGGAGATCTGCTCCAATAGTTGTGTGGGGCTATGGCTGCCCCGGCTGCCTGATACCACCGCAAGCACAATAAAAAGGACGATGTTAATCAAGATAAAAAAGCAGAACAGCTTTACACTGGAATGGACATACCGCCTAAAAAATCTCTGGATATTATTCATAGGCTCACCTTGATTTTTCCTTTAGGACTAACTTATATCCAATGCCTTTTACAGTTACCAGTGAAACCGGGGAAGATGGTTTTTCCTCGATTTTTTCCCTGATGTGGCGGATGTGTGACATAAGTGTTTTTTCATAGCCGATATAAATATCCCCGCAGACCGTTTGACAAAGCGCACCCAAAGTCACAATATGGCCTGCGTTTGCATACAGCTTTTTCAATATTTCTACTTCCTTTGCTGTTAGGGAAACCGGCTCTTGCCCCTCATAGTAGACCTCTGCCTGCTCTAAATCCACTTTACAGGCGTTTAGTAAGAAACTGCTTTCCGCACTTTCCTTATAGGTTCGCCGCAGAATGGCAGTAATGCGCCACACAAATTCCTGTGCAATGAACGGCTTTACCATGTAATCATCCGCCCCGGCCTCAAAGCCTCTTGATTTATCGTCAATCTCACCTTTGGCTGTCAAAAAGAGGATGGGGATTAGGTTCTGTTCCCTGATTGTCTTTGCCAGCATGAAACCGTCCATATCCGGCAGCATTACATCTAAAACCGCCATATCCGGCTTTGCGCTCATTCTTTCTAATGCGTTCAAGGCTGTATTGGCGGTTATTATATTTCCAAAGCCATTCTCTTTCAAAATAGATTGGCACATCTGTAAAATTGCCGGTTCATCGTCAACCAGCAAAATAATCTTGTCTTTGATTGTACCCATCGGCTCACTCCTTTCCCACCTGTATTATACCATATCTTTTCGCGTTTGCGGCTGTGACAATCAAAATCAAGGTAAAATCAAGGTTCTTTCCAACGTAACGCAAGGTGGGGGATGTATGCTGTAAACAGCTTAGGAAAGGAGCAAAAGAAAATGATTGTAGCAACAGATAATTTGTCAAAGGAATATGACGGTGTTTACCGTGTTCAGGAATTGGATATTCGGATTAAAGAGGGGGATATTTACGGGTTCCTCGGCCCGAATGGGGCGGGCAAGTCCACTACCATGAAAATGCTGCTCGGCCTTGTCAAGCCCACCAGCGGAACGATTGAGATTATGGGAAAACCGTTCAATGAAAAGACCCGCCGTGATATTCTTTCCTCCGTCGGCTCTCTGATTGAGTCCCCGTCCTATTATGGACATTTGACTGGCCGCGAGAATATGGAGATTATTCGCAGGCTGCTTGATCTGCCTAAAAAGAACATCGAAGAAGCGGTGCATATTGTCCGACATTCGTCCACCAGAGATAGAGATAGAGTTAGAGAAAGAGATAGAGA
>OJSJ01001726.1_pt1 | contig 14460 bp, 9 predicted proteins | sample 1599381 | NCBI WGS metagenome assembly OJSJ01 (sample SAMN04168658, study PRJEB22393) | human gut metagenome | biome: human gut microbiome; feature: stool | host: Homo sapiens | collected 2014-03-24 | reverse complement strand
TCCTGACCAGCCTGAAGATGATGGAGGTCATGCTGGCCAAGAAGAAGCCTCTGAGTGTGCTGGCCGCCCCGCTGAAGATCTACCCGCAAGTTCTGGAAAATGTTCGAGTGACCGATAAGAAAGCCGCACAGGATGATGAGGCAGTGCAGGCAGCAGTCAAGGCTGTGCTGAAGCACTTGGTAACACTGGTCGTATTCTGGTGCGCGAGTCTGGTACGGAGCCTCTGGTGCGCGTGATGGTGGAAGCCCCTGACCATGTTACCTGTCAGAAGTATGTCTCTCAGGTCGTGGAGGCCATCAAGGGCAAGGGTTACGCCGTCTAACGCAAGTTATGCCGATATATATTTCTTGCCATCCAATATTTGTAATGCTATACTTATGTTATAAATACTGAATGGAGGTGTCCCCTATGCCCCGTCCCAAAGGTAGCAAGAACAAGCCCAAGACCGTAAAAGCAACCGTTGACTTTGCCGCACAGATCACTGAAAAGCAGTCTGCAAAGGAGGCCGCTGCCGCCGAAATTGCATCGATCGCTGCGAATATTGACACTCTGAAAGCAGACCTGAAAACCAAGAAAGCCGAGATGAAAACTATCGACAAAGAAATCGCCAGAATTGAAGCTAAAAAGGTCAAAGCTGAAACCAAAGCAGCGGAATCCGCAAAGAAAGCCGAAGCCGAAGCTGTGCTGAAAAAGCTGCTGGCAAGCGGCATGAGCGCAGATGAAATCCTCGCAAAGCTGAAATAAATATTTTAGAGCCGTGTGGATCAGTCGGAGCGTAGAGTTATAGCTCTGGCAGTTCACGCGGTTTTCTTATACTTATATAAATAGTAATTGGTGTGACTCGGAATGAATAGAATTATTCTATATCGAACATAAATGACTATATTTCCCGCACCATGGCTCAAAATCACGTCCGGAGAAATTTCAGTTAATCAGCAGGAACATGTTTGCAATCTAGCTGTCATAGAGCTTCTGAGGAGAGTGCTTGGGAGAGCTGCTGCCCCGGCGGAAGCCCTAGACCCAAGGCGTTTGAACCGTGGAATGTCGTAAAAATATACGCTGAAATCTGAAAAATGCAGGTCAGAAGCGAAACGAATCAAATCCTTGCAAATGACGCTGAAACGTGATATAATTTTGGTACGAACAAACCGGTTTTGGTACGACAACGGTATGTTCTGGTACTGTAACTGTTGTTACGAAACTGTGAAGAACTACTTGGAAAAGCGCAAAAATTAGCGCAGCTACGATGACACCTATCAGGTTCAGGTCGTGTCCTGGTACGACAACGAGAACTCCTACACTTCTCAGATGGTCCGCACCATTAAGTACTTCGCTGAGAACTGCTGATTGGAGTTTCTCCTGAGCTGAATAAAGCTTGACTGCGCCCTTTCTCTTGTGTGATGCGAGAGAAAGGGCGCTTTTTGCTGACCATTTTGGGCGCGATAAGGCGCTTTTGTAAAATGGCACAACACATTTGTGGTGATCCGACAAAAGCAGCACGCATTCGATCTCCATCTATTGCAACCCTTCTCCCGATATGATAAAATGGTAAAAATAAATGGAGACAACGAAACAGTATGATTACGAAACGTGAAAAACTGCAGTATGGATACCTGTTTCTGATTGATCTGCTCTCTCTGGTTCTCAGCATTGGGCTGGCGTGGGGGCTGACCGCAGGTGTTCTGCACAAAATGGGGGACTTCCAGCTGGACGATCTGGTAGAAGCCTGTTTCTTATTGCTGCTGGCCTATATCCTGACCTTTTTTACATTTGATCAGAGTGAAAATATCGTGAACCGCACTCCGATTCGTGAAGTTGAAATTGCGGTGCGGTTCAATTTTTTGCTGACTCTCATTGATGCGGCCTGTCTGGCGCTGACCAAGGCTCCCATGCTGCACTCCCGCTATTTTCTGGTGTTTGTGCCCGTCATCGATGTCTTTGTGATGACGGGCGCTCATGCTGTCCTCAAAAAGATGCTGGTACGCTCCCGCTATACCAAGGGGATTCAGAGCCTTGTGGGAGTGGTGACCACGCAGGAGAACGCAAGCCCTGTTCTGGAAGAGCTGAAAAAGGACTGGTCCAAGCGTGTGACCGGTCTTGCCATTCTGGAAGCTGCCCCGGAGCAGCTTCACACTGAGATCGATGGGGTGAAGATCGAGGCAAACTTCGATAATTTCATGGACTGGCTGCGGCAGGCAGCGCTGGATGAAGTGTATCTGGATGTGGCGCAGGAGAGTGAGGAGAACATGCTGCCCTATCTCGAGGAGATGGAGAGCATGGGGCTGACGGTCCATTTCCGCCTGCCGGTGCTGGACCGGATTGAAAAAGCCTGCTGCGATGAGACCAGTGCGGTGCGTATCAGCCGGGAACTGAGCCGCTGTGCGGGCGGCAATGTTGTGACGATGGGCACGGTGGAACTCAAGCTGCGGGATCAGGTGCTGAAACGGACCATGGATATCGTAGGCGGCATCGTGGGGTGCATCATCAGCATCCCCATCATTGCGTTGGTGGCCATCCCGCTCAAGCTGGAAAGCCCCGGCCCGCTGATCTTCAAGCAGCGCCGGGTGGGCCGGAATGGACGTGTGTTCTACATCCACAAGCTGCGCAGCATGTATGTGGATGCGGAAGCACGCAAAAAGGAACTGATGGCCCAGAACGAAATGAACGGCCTGATGTTCAAGATGGAAGATGACCCCCGGATCACCCGGGTGGGCCGCTTCATCCGTCGCACCAGCATCGATGAGCTGCCGCAGTTTTTTGACGTTGTGCGGGGCTCCATGAGCCTGGTGGGTACCCGCCCGCCCACGCTGGATGAGTATCGGCAGTACGAGAGCCATCACAAGCGCCGCCTTTCCATGAAGCCGGGGATTACCGGCCTGTGGCAGGTAAGCGGCCGCAGCGATATTGATGATTTTGAAGAAGTGGTCAAGCTGGATGTCCAGTACATCGACAACTGGTCCATCTGGATGGATATCTACCTGCTGTTCAGGACGGTGGGTGTTGTGTTTGACCGGAAAGGGGCAAAATGAATTATATTCTTTTTGGTGGATCTGGTTTTATCGGAACCCATCTCATTCATTTGCTGCTGAAGGAGTGCGTCAGACCCGGCGACGTGATCTACGACCTGGATCTTGTGATGCCCGGGGAAGAGGGCGTGGTGCCGGGCGTTGTGGAAAAGAACGATGGGGTGCAGTATATCCGGCTGGATGTGCGCAAGCCCATCGATTTTGAGTTTGTTCCGACCCCGGAGGACGTGATTTTTGATCTGGCAGCGGTCCACCGCACCCCCGGCCACCCGGAAGAAGCCTATTTTGAAACAAATATCCGGGGCGCGGAAAATGTGACCGCATTTGCGGAAAAATACGGCATCCGGAAGATCCTATTCACCAGCTCCATTGCACCCTATGGCGCGTCTGAGGACCTTAAGACGGAGGAAACTCTGCCAACTCCCAACACGCCGTATGGAATCAGCAAGCTGGTGGCAGAAAAGATCCACCAGATCTGGCAGGCCCGTGATCCGGCCCGGGAGCTGACTATCGTGCGGCCAGGCATCGTTTATGGCAAAGGGGAGCACGGCAACATGACCCGCCTGTACAGGGGGCAGAAGAAGGGCTACTTTTTTTATGCCGGCCGGAAGGACACCATCAAGGCGTGCATCTATGTCAAGGAACTGGTGCGCTTCTTCAAGTACCGGATGCTGGATCATTCCTTCCCCGGAGCAGAGATCTATAACTGTACCTACGAGCCGGCCTATACCATTGAAGAAATCTGCGATGCAATGCAGAAGGCGACCGGCCTGCACCGCCATGTGCCGTTGGTGCCCGCCGGACTGCTACTGTTTGCGGCGGGCATTCTGGGACCCATCGGGGGCAAAAAGGTGGGCATCCATCCCGCCCGTGTCCGGAAACTGATGGTATCCACCAATGTCTGCGGCAGGAAGCTGGCCGCCACTGATTACAAGTTCCACTATACGCTGGAGGAGAGCTTCCGGGACTGGTTCGAGGATTGTGACCGCAAGGAGCTGGTATGACCATGGAGCAGAATGCACAGCCCATCCGTGTGGCCCAGATGATGACGGATATGAACTACGGCGGTGTGGAGATGGTGGTGATGAACTACTACCGCCACATGGACCGTTCCAGAGTTCAGTTTGATTTTTTCGCGCTGGAAGGCTCGACTCTGCCCCAGCGGGAAGAGATCGAACGGCTGGGCGGCCGGGTGTATGTGGTGCCAAAATATACCCACCTGCCGCAGTATGAACGGGAGATCGGGCGGCTGTTCCGTCAGAACGGATACCAGATCGTTCACTCCCACATGAACACCCTGAGCGTGCTTTCCCTCTGGGGGGCAAAGCGTGCAGGGGTGCCCAACCGGATCGCGCATAACCATTCTACGGTGGGCAGGGGAGAAGGGGCAAAAAATGTGATGAAGTACCTGCTCCGTCCCTTTGCCGCAGTGTATCCCACCCGGCTCTGTGCCTGCTCCAGAACGGCAGGCAGCTGGCTTTATGGTGAAAAGCCTTTCCGGGTGTTCAACAATGCCATTGAGCTCGACCGCTTTACTTATGATGCCGCCAAACGGAAAGCCGTCCGGCAGGAGCTTGGCCTGGGGGATGAACTGGTGCTGGGCCATGTCGGACGGTTCTGCTATGCCAAAAATCACGAATTTTTGCTGGATGTAATGGCGGAGGTCTGCAAGCAACGGCCGGATGCCGTTTTACTGCTGATTGGAGAAGGGGAAAACGAGGCCGCTGCCCGCCGGAAAGCGGAGGCACTGGGGCTGCAGGAGAATGTCCGCTTTCTGGGCCGACAAAGCGATCCCGCAAAGTTTTATCAGGCCATGGATGCCTTTGTTCTGCCCTCGCGGTATGAGGGGCTTGGGATCGTGCTGATCGAAGCACAAGCGGCGGCATTGCCGGTCATCTGTTCCACAGAGGTGCCGCAGGAGGCTCAGGTCCTGCCCGAGATGCAGTACCTGAGCTTGCAGGAAAGCCCGGCAGTCTGGGCGGATGCGGCGATCCGGGCTGCAGAAAATGCCCGGCGGCGGGATACCTCTGTCGAGATGCGGGCAGGCGGCTTTGATATCGTCACCGAGGCGAAGAAGCTGGAAGAGTTTTACTTCGACCTGCTGAAATGAGGAGATAAGATGGACCCTTTGGTAAGCATCATCGTTCCTGTTTATAATGTAAAGCCATATCTGAACCGCTGTGTGGACAGTCTATTGGGGCAGAGCTATCAGAACATGGAGCTGCTGCTGGTGAACGACGGCTCCACCGATGGCAGCGAGGTCCTCTGTGATGAATATGCTGCACAGGATGCCCGGGTGCGGGTGCTCCACAAGAAAAATGGTGGTCTGTCCGATGCCCGCAACGCTGGTGTGGACGCGGCAGCGGGGGAATACCTCTCTTTTGTGGATGGCGATGACTGGGTGTCACCTTATTACATCGAGAACCTGTACCGGGCACTGGAGCAGGCGGGAGCGGATTTTTCAGCCAGCTGTTTTGAAGAGGTGTTCGAGGGCCAGCCGGTGCAGTCCGTGCCCACAGAGCGTCTGGAAGCATTCGAGATCCTGAGCCGGGAGGAATGCCTGCGCCGCATCCTGTATCAGGAGGGCATGGAGGTGACCACCCCCACCAAGCTCTATAAGCGTGCACTGTTTGAGGGCGTGCGCTACCCGGTGGGCAAGCTCTATGAGGATATCCCGGTCGCCTACGAGGTGACAAAGCGTGCCCATAAGGTGGCACATATCGCAAACCGGGATTACTACTATTTCCAGCGGGGCAGCAGTATCCAAAATATGGCCTTCAACCCCAGAAAGCTGGACAGTGTGCGGCACTGCCACGCGCTGATGGAAAATGTGAAGCGTGATTTCCCCCAGCTGAGCCGTGCGGCAGAATGCCGCTATCTGAGCAATGTCTGCAATATTCTGTTCCAGATCCGGGACAGGCAGCATGAAAAAATAGAGAAGGCTCTCTGGCAGGAAGTGAAAAAATACCGCCGGAACGTTCTGCTGGATCCGCAGGCCCGCAAAAAGGCCCGGCTGGCGGCGGCGCTTTCCTACAGCGGCTATGCCATGACCCGACGGGTCTATGAAAAAACGCAGTGGCGTGGAAAAAAGTAAAGTGGAGGGATCCGGTTGGAGGAAAGAGAACCGCTTGTATCGGTCATTGTGCCGGTCTATAATGTTTATCCGTATCTGCGGGACTGTGTGCAGAGCGTGCAGGCGCAGAGTTACCAGAACTGGGAGCTGCTTTTGGTAGACGATGGCTCCACCGATGGCAGCGGGGAACTTTGTGATGAACTGGCTGTGGAGGATGGCCGCATCCGGGTGTTCCATAAGCCCAATGGGGGGCAGTCTGATGCCCGGAACGTTGGGTTGCAACAGACGCAGGGAAAATATTTTTACCTGCTGGACAGCGATGACCTGATCCGCTCCACAGCGTTTGACCAATTTGTGGAGCGCTGTGAGGCAGATGGTGCTGATGCAGCCCTGACCCCGCTGGAGATGTTCTCGACAGAGCAGCCGGAGGGACGGACGGAAAATCCGCACCAGATCCCAGAGCTGCTGAACCGGGAAGAGACCATGCGCCGGATGCTGCTGCATCAGGGCATCGGGCATGGAGCAGGCGGCGTTTTCTTCCGGAGGGAGGTTTGGGGCGATCTGCAGTTCCCTGTGGGCATCCTGTACGAGGACTATGCGGTGATGTATCGGGCCATTGCCCGCTGTGCAAAAGTGGAAGTGTTTCCGGAACCGATGTACGATTACCGCATCCATACCGGTTCGACCATGAAGAGCGGCATTGCCGAGAAGAATCTGGTCATTCTGGATGTGGGCGAAGACGTGACCCGCTTTATTGCGGAAACGGTCCCTGTGCTGAAAGCAGAAGCGGAATACCTGCAGCTGGTTACATACCTGAAGACACTGAAAGGCATTCTGGATGGCGATTTTGCCAGCTATCCGGAGGCTCAGGCACGGATCTGCCGCTTTGTGCAGGAACACCGGGCGCTTGCCCGGCGGCCCTGGGCCAAAAGAGCAGACCGGATCAAGGTGGAAACACTTCTGATCAGCAAGCGGCTGTTTTATGCCGTCTATGGGCTGGGAGAATGGAAAAATAAACACACAGTCGAAAAATAAAATGGAGAAGTTATGCTGATTTATCTGGGGGCTTTTGCGGTTTCTGTGGGCATTGCCGCCTATGGCGAGCACCTGCGGACGAAGAAAAACAACGAGAAGGGCTTTTATCTCTGCCTGGCGCTGGCGGTGCTGGTGATGGCGGTATTGGCAGGCTTGCGGGACCCGTCCATTGGCACGGACAGCGTGGTGTATGAGGAATGGGTGGCGGATGCAAAGCTGCAGGATGGCCTGCTGGCCTGCATCCGGCAGCGGCACAAAACAGAGCCGCTGTTTATGACGCTGGTCTATCTGGCGGCCCATGTTTTTGGTGATGTCCATTGGCTCTACTTTATGGTGGACCTGCTGGCCTGCGGCCTGTTTATGATCGGGCTGGTGCAGTATAAGGAGTATGTCTCCGTGCCCTATGGCTGGCTGGCTTACCTCTGCCTGTATTATGGCGATACCTACAATGCCGAGCGGCAGTCTGTGGCGCTGGGTGTGGCATTTTTGGCGTTCAGCTTTGCGTGGAAGAAAAAGTATCACTGGGCGGTTCTACTGCTGGCGGTCTCCTGCCTGTTCCACAATGCCACCTTTATCTCGTTTGGTGCGCTGTTGATCTATATCCTGCTTCAGCATTTCGACAACTGGTGGGTCAAGGGTGGCCTGGCGGCATTTTCGGTCTACCTTGCCTTCTTCAGCAAGGCTGTGGTCAGGCTGGCCCTGAATGTGGACTTCATTGATCGGCTTTACGGATATTATTATGATGCCAATGCGGGCGGCTTCACGCTGAATCCCATCATTGTGCGTCTGCCGTTCCTGATCCTGCCCATTGTGCTGTACCGCTGGTATGCCAGAGAGGAAGGGGCGGGCCATCGCCGCTTTACTCGCTCGGATGCCGATTTCTGGATCGTGATGATCCTGATCGAGATGGCAACGGCCCAGCTGCGCAACATCAATGTGCCGCTCTACCGCATCTGCCTGTATTTTGCGTTCTTCCGTTATCTCGCCATTGGACGTGTGGTCAAGTGCGTGGAGGATGAGCGTCTGCGCAAGCTGCTGAAGGCTGCCATGTGGGGAATGCTGGTCATCATCTGGATCTATCAGGCGTATATTCAGGGCAACAATGCCATTTGCCCGTACACCTCGGAGATCCTCCACATTGGCAGAGAAACATTCTTCTGAGGAAACTGAACATGGAGACAGAGTTGATCAGTGTCATTGTCCCGGTCTACAATGTGGAGCGATATCTCCGCCGCTGCGTGGACAGCATCCTGCACCAGACCTATCAGGATCTTGAGGTCCTGCTGGTGGACGATGGCTCCACCGATGCCAGCGGAGCCATCTGCGACGAATATGCCGCACAGGAAGAACGTGTAACAGCAGTCCACCAGAAAAACGGGGGACTCTCTGCAGCGCGCAACGCGGGGCTCGAACGGGCACAGGGAACGTATCTCTGCTTTGTGGACAGTGATGATTTTCTGGACAGCCGGATGCTTGAAACGCTTTGCCGTGACCTGCAGGAACAGGATGCGGATGTTGCTGTGGTGGGCTTCCGGATGTTTGAACGGGAGGAAGAGCTTGCCCCGGCAGAACTCACCGTACCGGTACAGTGTATGACAGGCCGGGAAGCCATCCGCAGCACCCTTGTCTCGGACGAGCTGGGGGATTTTGCCTGGAACAAGCTCTACAAGCGGGAGCTATTCCGGGATGTCCGCTATCCGCTGGGGCGGATGATGGAGGATCAGGGTACGACATACCGCATTTTTCAGCAGTGCAGCAAGGTCGCATACCGCCCGGTGCCGCTGTATTATTACTATCAGCGCCCGGACAGCATCCTTCACCGCAGGAACATGAAGTTTTACGAGGATAAGCTGGATATGGGCTATCAGAAATATCGGGCCATCCGGGAAGCGTACCCGGGAATGCCGGAAAATGATGCCGCGATGCTGAGCGTGGTGGAGCACTGCTATCCGTATCTGATGCAGGACACGGAGCGCCGCGCAAAAATGGAGGCCTTTTTGCAGGAGTGCGACCCGGCGGCGGCAAAGCTGCTCTGCACCAGCAGCCAGCGGAAGTACCAGCTGCTCAGATGCAGCCGGAGGCTGTATGCAAAACTGTTCCTGCTGAAAAACGGCCCGGCGGCAAAATAAGGGAGGAAAATTTGTGCTGAACGATACCGTCAGTATCATTGTGCCGATCTATAATAAAGAAAAGTATCTGGAAAAATGTCTGGACAGCATCCTCGGCCAGACCTATCGGGATCTGGAGATCATTCTGGTGGATGATGGTTCCCAAGATGGCTCTCTGGAAATCTGCCGGAAGTATGCCGAAAAAAATGAACGCATTCACGTTTATGCAAAGAAAAACGGCGGTGTGGCGTCGGCCCGGAATCTGGGGTTGGAAAAAAGCCAAGGGAGTTTTCTGGCCTTTGTGGACCCGGACGACTATCTGCACCCGGAGTGCATCTCTTTGCTGAAAAAGGCTGTAGATGAAACGGGAGCGGAAATTGCCTACTGCCATGCTATGGATGTGGACAGCAAAACCGGAGAAACCAAGACAATCAGTGGTGAAACCGGTGCTTATCGGGTGATTTCGGCAGATTCATATGACTGGTTTGACCGGATGGCGCACAGCGTTTCGTGGGGAACGATTTACAGGAGAAGCGTCGCAGAACAGGTAAGGTTTGACGAGGATCTGAAAATTGGGGAAGATACGCTTTTTCTGGCAAAATGCATTCACGCGGCACATAACATTGTCCGTGTGGACAGAGCATTGTATTACTACTACATCAATGATGACTCTGTGACCAGCGGACGCTACACAGAGAGGAAACTGGACGAATTGGAAGCGTGGCGGCGGGTCTGCCAAGTATTTGAAGATAAGCCTGTGGTTTTGGAAACAGCCCAGGCAGGATATGCGATTCGGTGCCGCATGATAGCAATTAAGTATTGCAAAGACGCAAAGTTTATGGAACGTGCTTGTACAGAAGTTGGTACGGAATTCCATGCAGTCGGAAAGATACTTCTGAAAAAATGGCGTGCAACAGGAAAATGGAATTATTATTTAAAAACGCTGTTTTCTTATTACTGCTGGAATGCATGGATCAAGTTAAAGCAGACCCGTAAAACCTATGAAGTGGAACTTTAAAAGCTGCATATGAAAAAATCAATGAGTTTTAATGCCGTGATGAGCGCCCTCAAAACGCTCATGTCCATCATTTTCCCGCTCATCACATTCCCTTACGCTTCCAATGTTCTTCAGGTGGAAAACCTGGGCAAAGTGAACTTTGCAAGCTCCGTCTGTGGGTATTTTCTGCTGTTTGCAGGCCTTGGCATCTCATCCTATGCGGTGCGTGAGGGCTCCCGCTATGTAAACGACCGGGAAAAGCTGTCGGCTTTTGCATCGGAGATGTTCTCCATCAATATGATCTCCACGGCCCTGACCTATGCGGCATTGGCGGTGACGATGCTTTTCTGGACAAAGCTCCATGCCTATACCGACCTGATGCTGGTGCTGAGTTTACAGATCTTCTTCACGACCATCGGCACCGAATGGGTGTTCACGATCTTTGAGGAGTATACCTATATCACCATCCGGGGTCTGCTGTTTCAGGTGCTGTCCATTTTCATGCTGTTTGCCTTCGTCAAGACCCGGGATGACTACTGCATCTATGCAGGCATCACGGTGTTTGCGGCGGTAGGTGCCAATGTGCTCAACTTTTTCCGGGCCCGGCGGTACTGCACCATCCGGCTGACAAGGAAGATCGACTGGAAAAAGCACCTCAAGCCCATCCTCATCATCTTTGCATCCACGCTGGCAACGACCCTTTACGTCAGCTCGGATACCACGATTCTGGGCATTCTGGGAACAGATTACAATGTGGGTATTTACTCGGTGGCGGGTAAGATCTATGGCATTGTAAAGAATCTGCTTTCGGCGGTGCTGGTGGTGTCTATCCCGCGGCTGTCCCATTATGTGGGCGTGGGGGACAAGGCAAACTTCAACAAGCTGTTCAACAGTATCTTCAACGCGCTCATCGTGGTGGTGGCTCCGGCTGTGGTGGGACTGTTTGCCCTCAGCCGGGAGGTCGTCCTCTTTATTTCCGGGAAAAGCTATCTGGATGCGGTGATGCCCCTGCAGATCCTGAGCCTTGCCCTGATCGTCTGTCTGTTTGGCTGGCTGTACAATTCCTGCGCGCTCCTGCCCTGCGGAAGAGAAAAGGAACTGTTCTGGATCACGCTGGTCAGCGGTCTGCTGAACGTGGGGCTGAACATCCTGCTCATCCCGCGGTTCCGGGAGAATGCGGCAGCCTTTACCACCCTGCTGGCAGAGCTGTGCTCCATGATGCTCTGTATCCGCTGCTCCAGGGGTTTGGTCACGGTCTCAGCTGACCGGCGCACCGTTGGCTCGGTGCTCTGCGGCTGTGCGGGCATCGTTCTTGTCTGTACCGGGGTCAAGGCACTGGCTCTGCCCAATCTCATCTGCATTCTGGCGGCGGTGCTGGGCTCAGTGGCTGCATACGCGGTCATCCTGCTGGGCATGAAAAATCCGCTGGTGCTGGAATATCTGGAAAAAGCGAAGCAGAAGTTCCGGAAAATATCCTGAATGAACAGGATCCGCTGCGGGGGCGAACACTCCCTGCAGCGGGTCCTTTTTGAAAAAAAAAACGGCGCTTTTTGGTGCGTTCCGGCAAAATCACCACATTTCTTTGCTTCTGCAACAAATGTTTGTTAATAAATTATCCATCTCCCATCCTTGCAATACACACGCTTTTTGTTTATAATAAGGATGTACGGGGAAGTTCGCAGTGCGCGGCCCCCGATGAAGAGCAAAATTCGATTCCGAACGAAAAGAATTTGAGAGGAGTTTGTTACCATGGGTTTAGGTAAGAAAACGATCGACGATCAGAATTACTGCGGCAAGAAGGTCCTTGTCCGCTGCGATTTCAATGTCCCGATGAAGGACGGCGTGATCACCAACGAGAACCGCATCAATGCGGCTCTGCCCACCATCCAGAAGCTGGTCAACGATGGTGCTAAGGTCATCCTGTGCAGCCACCTGGGCAAACCCAAGAACGGCCCCGAGGCAAAGTTCAGCCTGGCACCCGTTGCTGTGGCTCTGAGCGCAAAGCTGGGCAAGACCGTTGTGTTCGCTGATGACGATAACGTTGTGGGCGAGAACGCAAAGGCTGCTGTTGCCGCAATGAACAACGGCGATGTCGTTCTGCTGCAGAACACCCGTTTCCGCAAGGAAGAGACCAAGAACATGCCTGAGTTCAGCCAGGAGCTGGCTTCTCTGGCAGATGCATACGTTGACGATGCATTCGGCAGCTGCCACCGTGCACACTGCTCCACCGCAGGTGTCACCGACTACATCAAGGATACCGCTGTCGGTTACCTGATGGAGAAGGAGATCAAGTACCTGGGCAACGCAGTCAACGATCCCGTTCGTCCCTTCACCGCCATCCTGGGCGGCGCTAAGGTCGCCGATAAGCTGAACGTCATCTCCAATCTGCTGGAGAAGGTCGATACCCTGATCATCGGCGGCGGCATGGCTTACACCTTCGTCAAGGCACAGGGCTACGAGGTCGGCAAGAGCCTGTGCGACGATACCAAGCTGGATTACTGCAAGGAAATGATGGCCAAGGCCAAGGAGAAGGGTTTCACCTTCTACGTGCATCCGGAAATCGAGTTCTACCTGTTCGAAAGCCAGGACGACTGGTCCAAGGCCCCGACCCCGATCGACGAGGGCGGCTACTTCGACCACGTGCCGCGCAGCCCAGGCATGGACTTCCGCCGCGCCACCGTGAACATGCTCGAGCAAATGGGCATCTCGGTGGAATACTCGCACCATGAGGCGGGGCCAGGCCAGAACGAGATCGATCTGCGATACGCGGACGCGCTCACCATGGCCGACAACATCATGACATTCCGTACGGTGGTCAAGGAGATTTCCTTGGAGCGTGGCATTCACGCCAGCTTCATGCCCAAGCCCCTGGCCGACGCGCCCGGTTCCGGCATGCACACGCACCTGAGCCTGTTCGAAGGCGATTCCAACGCCTTCTACGAGGCCGGTCAGGAGTTCAACATGTCCCTGACCGCCCGCCAGTTCGCCGCCGGCATCCTGTACCATGCGGCCGAAATCTGCGCGGTCACCGACCAGTACGTCAACTCGTACAAGCGCCTGTGGGGCGGTAACGAGGCACCAAGCTACATCTGCTGGGGCCACAACAACCGTTCCGCGCTGCTGCGTATCCCGCAGTACAAGCCAGGCAAGGGCAACTCCGCGCGCATGGAGTTCCGTGCGCTCGACCCGGTGGCCAACCCATACCTTGCCTACTCGGTGCTGCTGGCCGCCGGTCTCGATGGCATCGATAAGCAGATGCAGCTGGGCGAACCCACCAGTGATGACGTGTGGGAGCTCACCGACGGCGAACGTCAGGCTATGGGCATTCAGCCGCTGCCGCGCTCGCTGGACGAGGCGCTGAAGATCATGGAGAAATCCGATTTCGTGGCCGACGTGCTCGGCGAACACGCCTTCGGCTACTTCCTGGACAACAAGCACCAGGAATGGGAGGAGTATAACCAGCAGGTCACGCCTTACGAGCTGAAGAAGTATCTGCCGAAGCTGTAATCGCAAGCGTTGCACATGTGCCGAACCCCGTCGATGATTGGTCATCGGCGGGGTTTTCTATGGCGTGTCGTGGTGGTGGGTAGCGGGCAGAGGTGGGAATAACGTTGTCGCTGAGTTGATACGAAAAAACGATTGACATAACCGACGAATCAGCTTGTAGCACGAGCGAGAGCACTCAAGAAAGCACCCATGACGAACGCACCTGCGAACACCGCGCGTACCGGCCGGCACTTGGGTGGCCAATACTTTCGGTTGGCGTGTCACCTTTGCCTTGGTCTCGGTGCTCACTGCCGTGCTGATGGCATCGATGGCAGTGTCTCTGCCACGTAACTCGCATCCGGCGAAGATCGGTTTCCTGAGGCAATTCCGCCTGTTCTTCGACCGCCGCATCCAGCTCGGTGTGGCGGATGTGGTCTTCGGCGCAGCCGCCTCCTACGTCTTCTACACGTATCTTTCGCCGATCATGCGCGACGAAATCGGCGTGCCCGAACGCTATATCAGCATCGGCTTGGTGATTTACGGCTGCGCCTGCCTGTGGAGCAACCTGTACGGCGGCAAGCTGGCCGTGAAGGTGGGCATCGACCAGTTCCTGAACTGGCTGGACAGCATCGAGCGTGCCATGCTCAAGGCCGAGAGCGATGCCGGGTTCTACGCCCCCGGCCCCTTCAAGGAGCTGGTGGAAAAGCCCAAGGGCATCATTTCGCTGGGTGCCAA
>OJSJ01001720.1_pt1 | contig 14504 bp, 10 predicted proteins | sample 1599381 | NCBI WGS metagenome assembly OJSJ01 (sample SAMN04168658, study PRJEB22393) | human gut metagenome | biome: human gut microbiome; feature: stool | host: Homo sapiens | collected 2014-03-24 | reverse complement strand
TAATAACAACCTAATTTTGGAGAAAAATAGATACTATGACAACAAGAAGAGATTTTATCAAAAAAACAGTAGCAGGTACAGCTGCACTCTCATTAGGAAGCATACTTCCAGGATTCGGTTCAAGCCGTTATCAAGATATTCTGGGAGCTAACGAAAAAATACGTATCGGAGTCATTGGAGTGAATTCGAGAGGTAAGGCCCTGGCGCAAGGATTTGCCAAACTTCCAGATTGTGAAGTTACTTACATTTGTGATGTAGACTCAAGAGCATTAGAAAAATGTCAGGCTGCTATCCACAAAATTACCGGACGTACTCCCAAAGGAGAAAAAGACATTCGTAAGATGTTAGAGTCGAACGATTTTGAAGCAGTGGTGATTGCTACCCCTGACCATTGGCATGCCAAAGCAGCCATTATGGCTATGCAGGCCGGAAAGCATGTTTATCTGGAAAAACCGACCAGTCATAATCCGGCAGAAAATGAAATGTTGGTTCGAGCCGCTTTGAAATATAACCGGATTGTTCAAGTGGGTAACCAACGCCGTTCCTTTCCCAATGTAATTAAAGCTATGGAAGAAATAAAATCCGGTTCTATCGGAAAAGTGAGATATGCCAAATCTTGGTATGTCAATAATCGTCCTTCCATTGGAACAGGGAAAGTTGTTCCTGTACCTGATTATCTGGATTGGGATTTATGGCAAGGTCCTGCCCCACGTGTTGCTGATTTCAAAGATAATTTCATCCATTATAACTGGCATTGGTTCTGGAATTGGGGAACAGGTGAAGCGCTCAACAATGGAACTCACTTTGTTGATATACTCCGCTGGGGATTGGGTGTAGATTATCCTACAAAGGTTGATTCTATCGGAGGTCGGTATCGTTTTCAGGACGACTGGCAAACTCCTGACACACAACTTATCACCTTCCAATTTGGTGACGAAGCATCTTTTTCATGGGAAGGACGTAGTTGTAATACGATGCCGGTAGACGGATATGGAGTAGGAACTGCATTTTATGGAGAAACCGGAACTCTCTTCATTGGCGGTGGCAATGAATATAAAATTGCAGATTTAAAAGGTAAAACGATTAAAGAGGTAAAAAGTGATTTAAAATTTGAGACCGGCAATCTGTTGAATCCATCCGAAAAGTTGGATGCCTTCCACTTCCGAAACTGGTTTGATGCCATTCGCAAAGGAACAAAGCTAAATTCCGGAATTGTAGATGCCTGTATCAGTACCCAGTTAGTACAATTAGGTAACATTGCCCAACGTGTGGGACATTCATTACAGATTGATCCGGGAAGCGGACGAATTCTCAACGATTTGGAAGCCAATAAACTTTGGGGAAGAGAGTACGAAAAAGGTTGGGAAATACGGGTTTAAAGCATGTCCCCATTTCTCGTTTTTTCATTAGGTTATAATTTTACAGAAAGGCATGTCTTTGATAGGATATGCCTTTCTGTTTTCCTTCCGTAAAGCTGATTTATACCCTTTTAACACACGGAATATTCATCGTTTTTCATCGAAATCTCTTTTATTTTTGTATTTTTGCGTGCGTATGCGTTAAAATTATAGTATATACGAATTTTATGAGTGACGAAATCAACGAGATAACGGAAGAACATTCAGACTACAAACCAGCGGACGCGCGGGACGAAAGCGTAAAACATCAGTTAACAGGCATGTACCAGAATTGGTTTCTGGACTATGCTTCATATGTTATTCTGGAACGTGCCGTACCTCACATCAATGACGGTTTAAAGCCTGTGCAACGTCGTATCCTGCATTCGATGAAACGTCTGGATGACGGGCGGTATAACAAAGTGGCAAATATTGTGGGACACACCATGCAGTTCCACCCGCATGGGGATGCTTCTATCGGGGATGCCTTGGTACAGTTGGGACAGAAAGACCTGTTGATTGACTGTCAGGGTAACTGGGGTAATATCCTCACCGGAGACGGTGCGGCTGCTCCCCGTTATATCGAGGCACGTTTATCCAAGTTTGCGCTGGATGTTGTCTTCAATCCCAAAACTACTGAATGGAAATTGTCATACGACGGACGAAATAAGGAACCAGTCACTCTTCCTGTGAAATTCCCATTATTACTGGCGCAGGGAGTGGAAGGTATCGCCGTCGGACTTTCTTCCAAGATATTGCCGCATAACTTCAACGAACTTTGCGATGCTTCCATCAGCTATCTGCGTGGGGAAGAATTCCAACTGTATCCCGATTTCCAGACAGGCGGCTCGATTGATGTAGCCAAATACAACGACGGAGAACGTGGCGGAGCAGTGAAAGTACGTGCCAAGATCAACAAGATTGATAACAAAACGCTTGCAATCACAGAGATCCCTTATGGGAAAACCACTTCAACAGTGATCGACTCTATCCTAAAAGCTGTTGATAAAGGAAAAATCAAAATTCGCAAGGTAGATGACAACACAGCTGCCAACGTAGAAATATTAGTGCATCTGGCACCAGGTACATCATCGGACAAAACAATCGATGCATTGTACGCATTCACCGATTGCGAAGTAAGTATCTCACCCAACTGCTGCGTGATTGATGACAGCAAACCTCATTTCCTCACTGTCAGCAAAGTCTTGAGAAAGTCAGCAGACAACACGCTGGATTTGCTAAAGCAGGAACTGGAAATCAAGAAAAACGAAATACTGGAAGCGTTGCACTTTGCTTCGCTCGAAAAGATATTTATCGAAGAACGCATCTATAAGGACAAAGAGTTCGAACAATCCAAAGATATGGACGCAGCTTGTGCTCATATTGACGAACGCCTGACGCCTTATTATCCGAAATTTATCCGTGAAGTCACCAAAGAGGATATTCTCAAACTGATGGAAATCAAAATGGGACGTATTCTGAAATTCAACTCGGACAAAGCGGATGAACTGATTGCCAGGATGAAAGAAGAAGTGGCCGAGATTGATAATCATCTGGCTCACATCGTAGATTATACCGTCAACTGGTATCAGATGTTGAAGAACAAATACGGCAAGAACTTCCCGCGCCGTACGGAACTGCGTAACTTCGACACCATCGAAGCTGCCAAAGTAGTAGAAGCAAACGAGAAACTTTATATCAACCGCGAAGAAGGATTTATCGGAACAGCCTTGAAAAAAGACGAGTTCGTTGCATGTTGTTCGGATATCGATGATGTCATTATCTTCTTCCGCGACGGTAAGTATATCGTTACTCCTGTTGCCGACAAGAAATTCGTCGGCAAAAACGTTCTCTATGTCAATGTATTCAAGAAGAACGATAAACGTACGATCTACAATATAGCTTACCGCGATGGAAAAGAAGGAACGACATACGTAAAACGTTTCGCCGTAACCTCTGTAGTTCGCGACCGCGAATATGATGTCACACTGGGAACTCCCGAATCACGGATTACCTATTTCAGTGCTAATCCGAACGGAGAAGCCGAAATCATCAAGGTGACACTGAAACCGAATCCGCGTGTACGCCGTATCATTTTCGAGCATGACTTCAGTGAGGTCAGCATCAAGGGACGTCAGGCACGAGGCGTGATTCTTACCCGCTTGCCGGTACATAAGATATCCCTGAAACAAAAAGGAGGTTCCACGCTCGGTGGACGTAAAGTATGGTTTGACCGTGACATACTCCGCCTCAACTATGACGGACGAGGTGAATATCTGGGTGAATTCCAAAGCGACGACAGCATATTGATTGTTCTGAACAACGGTGATTTCTATACTACCAACTTCGACTTGAGCAACCACTATGAAGATAATGTAAGCATCGTGGAGAAGTTTGATCCTAACAAGATATGGACTGCCGCACTTTACGATGCCGACCAACAGAATTATCCGTATCTGAAACGTTTCTGTCTTGAGGCCTCCAACCGTAAACAGAACTACTTGGGAGAAAATAAGAACAACCGTCTGATCCTGCTGACCGACGAGTACTATCCTCGTCTGGAAGTCATATTTGGCGGACACGACAATTTCCGTGATCCGTTGAATATCGATGCGGATGAATTCATTGCTGTCAAAGGTTTCAAAGCCAAGGGAAAACGTATCACTACCTATGCAGTGGAGACGATCAATGAGCTTGAACCAACTCGCTTCCCCGAACCCTCACAAGAACAACAGGAAGTTCCTGAAGAGGAGCCGGAAAATCTGGATCCGGACAGCGGCAAGAGCGAAGGCGATATTATTGATGAAATCACCGGGCAGATGAAATTATTCTGATGAAGAAAAAACTAATATACTTGGGGCTGACAGGATGCATCCTGTTCGCCCTTTGCACAAAATTACAGGCACAGATTGATTCCCTGCAGGCTCATCGTTATGTAACACGTGCCACCATGTACGGCATCGGTTTTACCAATGTGTTCGACACCTACCTGTCACCACAGGAATATAAGGGAATCGACTTCCGCATTTCCCGCGAAACAATCCGTATGACAAAGTTGTTCGATGGTAATGTTTCCGTACAGAATTTCTTTCAGGCAGATATCGGCTATACGCATAACCGTGCCGACAACAACAATACATTCTCCGGATTAGTCAACTGGAATTACGGCCTGCATTACCAGTTCCGCCTGACGGAGAACTTCAAATTACTGGCCGGAGGACTGATAGACGCCAACGGCGGCTTTGTCTACAATCTCCGTAACACGAACAATCCGGCTTCCGCAAGGGCATACGTCAATCTGGACGCTTCAGGAATGGCTATCTGGCATCTCAAAATCAAACGCTATCCAATGGTGTTGCGCTATCAAGTGAACCTTCCTGTCATGGGAGTTTTGTTCTCGCCGCACTACGGGCAGTCTTATTACGAGATTTTCTCATTGGGCAATGCCGGCGGAGTGATTAAATTCACTTCTTTGCACAACCAGCCTTCCCTCCGGCAAATGCTCTCGATTGACCTGCCGATAGGATATACCAAGATGCGTTTCAGCTATCTGGCTGATTTGCAACAATACAAAGTAAACAATATCAAAACACATACCTACTCTCATGTATTCATGGTAGGATTTGTGAAAGACCTATACCGAATCCGAAATAAAAAAGGAGCAGCCCCTCTGCCTTCATCGGTAAGGGCCTACTAAGAGAACGAAAGATTTAATGTTGAAATTTCAAAGAGCGATAGATAAGAAGAATGAAAAATAAGATTATACAATTACTTTTACTAATCTGCTGCCTGCCGGCGCTGACCGGTTGCATCAGGGAAGAAGAGTACGCCAATGATCCCATAGGCAACTTCGAGCAACTATGGAAGATCATTGACGAACAGTATTGTTTTCTGGAGGCAAAAGGCATTGACTGGGATGCCGTACACGAAAAATACCGAAAACTGGTGGTACCGACCATGTCCAACGATGATTTGTTTGACCTTCTGAGTCAGATGTTATATACCCTGAAAGACGGGCACGTCAATCTTTCTTCCGCCAAACGCACTTCTTTCTATGATGAGTGGTATCAGGGGTATGATTGGAACTACCGGGAAGACATTCTTTACCAGACCTATCTGGGCAGTGCCAGCAGCGGTTACTACACAGCAGCCGGACTGAAATATAAGATATTCGACAATAATATAGGATATATCCGTTATGAGAGTTTCAGTGCAGGGGTAGGAAACGGTAATCTGGATGAGGTTCTTCTCTACCTGTCACCTTGCAACGGATTAATCATTGATGTACGCGACAACGGAGGGGGAAACTTGACAAACTCCACCCGTATCGCCGCCCGGTTCACCAACCAAAAGACGCTGACCGGATACATTCAGCACAAGACCGGACCGGGACATAATGATTTCTCCCAAATGGAACCGATTTATCTGGAACCGTCCAACAGTATCCGGTGGCAGAAAAAGGTAGTGATATTAACCAACCGTCGTTGTTACAGCGCAACAAACGATTTTGTCAATGCGATGCGCAGCATAGAAGATACAGAAATTATCCAGTTGGGCGACCGGACCGGAGGTGGTTCCGGTCTTCCGTTCTCGTCCGAACTGCCGAACGGTTGGAGCATCCGCTTCTCCGCCAGCCCGCATTTCGATAAGAACAAACAGCCGTTGGAAGAAGGTATCGCACCGGATGTTGCTATCAATATGTCTAAGGAAGACCAACTTGAGAACAAAGATACACTGATAGAAAAGGCATTTGAGATACTAAGCGAATAACTTTATTGCCGAATAATTTGTCAAATCAGAAAATCTTCCTATCTTTGCACCGCTAAACAAAAAAGCTACCTGCGGATGTGGCGTAATTGGTAGCCGCGCCAGACTTAGGATCTGGTGCCGTGAGGCGTGTAGGTTCGAGTCCTATCATCCGCACCAAAATAAACTAGAAAGCCTTCAAGATACGTTCTTGGAGGCTTTTTAATTGCTTACAATATGAAGAAACATCAACTTTGCTGTATTGGTCACATCACATTAGATAAAGTAGTTACCCCTCAAAGCACTGTTTATATGCCGGGAGGAACCGCTTTTTACTGTTCACACGCCATTCGTCATTTCAATGATATCGACTATACACTGGTCACGGCAGTTGGTGCAACAGAAATGAACGTTGTAAAACAGCTGCGTAAGGTCGGCATTGATGTCACTGCATTGCCCAGCCGGCATTCCGTATATTTCGAGAACATCTACGGGACCAATCCCGATGACCGTACCCAACGTGTACTGGCAAAAGCTGATCCTTTCACCGCTTCCCAACTCCGTGAGATAGACGCGGAGATTTACCACCTCGGCTCCCTGCTGGCCGACGACTTCTCACTGGAAGTAATCAAGGAGCTTTCCCTAAAAGGATTGATTGCAGTAGACTCACAAGGTTACCTGCGTGAAGTACGTGACACTCATGTATATCCGACAGACTGGACCGACAAGCGGAAAGCCTTACGATATATCCATTTCCTGAAAGTCAACGAACACGAAATGGAAGTGCTGACCGGACTTTCCGATCCTCACGAAGCCGCCCGGCGGTTGCATGAATGGGGAGTAAAAGAAGTGTTAGTTACATTGGGAAGCATGGGCTCACTTATTTTCAACGGGACGGACTTTTTCCGTATCCCGGCTTATAAGCCTGCGCAAGTGGTGGACGCGACAGGCTGCGGTGATACATATACAATCGGCTATCTGTATCAACGGGTATCCGGAACCGGCATTGAGGAGGCGGGGCGTTTCGCCGCTGCGATGTCGACACTGAAAATCGAGAAATCCGGTCCTTTCAACGGCAACAAAGAAGATGTCTTCCACTGCATAGAGACAGCGGAAGAAATGTTTTAAGGTCACTATTGCTATTTCACATCGGTTCCTTTTGTGTTAAAATCGGACATTCCTGTATTTTCCAAAATCTTTTTTGCCTTTCGTTTGTTCACTTTGTTACTTTCGCCAAATAGCGGCAGAAAAAGACTTCAACCTAAATAGTAACAAATGGAAAAATTTAATGCAATGAGGACTAGACTTTTACAACATCTTCAGAAGAAAACCACTTGGTTTAAGAGCATAGTGGCGCTCACTTGCTTATTGCTTACCTCTGCATCTGCCTTTGCACAAACAAAGACGGTGACGGGTACGGTAACAGACGCTGCTAATGAACCACTAATAGGCGCATCGGTGCTCGTACAAGGAACTTCCACCGGAACCATTACAGACATGGACGGTAAGTATTCAATCTCTGTCACCCCGGACGACGTACTGGCATTTTCCTATGTGGGAATGACCTCGCAGAGCGTCAAGGTCGGTGCGCAGACCGTTATCAACGTCACCCTGAAAGAAGATTCGCAAGTGCTAGCCGAAACGGTAGTTATCGGATATGGTAGTGCTAAGAAAAGGGACTTGACAGGTTCTATCACCAACATCAAAGGAGAAGAACTTGCCAACAAACCTGCCATGAACCCTCTTTCTTCCTTACAGGGAAAAGTGGCCGGCGTGCAAATCGTAAACTCCGGACGTGCCGGCTCCGACCCGGAAATTCGTATTCGCGGTACAAACTCTATCAACGGATATAAACCTTTGTATATCGTTGACGGACTATTCAACGATAACATCAACTTCCTCAACCCGGAGGATATCGAATCCATGGAGATTCTGAAAGACCCGTCTTCACTGGCGATCTTCGGTGTCCGTGGTGCTAACGGTGTGATTATCATCACCACCAAAAAAGCCAAAGAAGGACAAACACTGGTAAATATAAACACCTCCTTCGGCTTCAAGAAAGTAGTAGATAAGGTGAAGCTGGTAAACGGATCGCAATTCCGTGAGTTATACAGCGAGCAGCTCGCCAATCAGGAAGACGCCCCGTTCGACTTCACCGGCTGGAATGCAAATACCGACTGGCAGGATGAAATCTTCCAGACAGCTTTTATCACCAACAATAATATAAGCATTACGGGAGCTTCGCCCAAACATAGTTTCTATCTGGGTGTAGGTTACTCGTATGAACAGGGCAACATCGAACATGAGAAATTCAGCAAAGTGACGATTAATGCAAGTAACGATTACAAGATTACGGATTATCTGAAAGTCGGCTTCCAGTTCAACGGGGCACGTATGCTTCCCGCCGACTCCAAACAAGTACTGAATGCCCTCCGTGCCACCCCGATCGCTCCGGTATATAATGATGAATACGGACTATACAGTGCACTGCCGGAATTTCAGAAAGCACAGATCAACAATCCAATGGTAGACGTCAGTCTGAGAGCAAACACCACCAAAGCCGAGAACTACCGGGCGTCCGGTAATATCTACGGTGAAGTGGACTTCCTGAAACATTTCAACTTCAAAGCGATGTTCTCTATGGACTATGCTTCCAATAACGGACGGACATACCAGCCTATCGTAAAAGTGTACGACCCCACTGTCAGCGGGAATATAGCCACCTTGGGAACAGGCAAAACCGAGGTCAGCCAGTTCAAGGAAAATGAAACGAAAGTACAGAGTGACTATGTGTTGACATATACGAACAGCTTCGACAATGGCAACCATAACCTGACTGCTACTGCAGGTTTCACGACTTATTACAATTCCCTGAGCCGCCTGGACGGAGCACGCAAACAAGGTGTAGGTCTGGTGATTCCCAACGATCCGGACAAATGGTTCGTGAGTATCGGTGATGCAGCCACTGCCACCAATGGAAGCACGCAGTGGGAACGCAGCACACTGTCCATGCTTGCACGTGTTATCTACAACTATAAAGGCAAATACCTGTTCAACGGTTCGTTCCGCCGCGACGGTTCTTCCGCTTTCTCTTATACGGGCAACGAATGGCAGAACTTCTTCTCTCTGGGAGGCGGCTGGCTGATGTCCGAAGAAGAATTCATGAAAGATATCAAATGGCTCGATATGTTGAAAATCAAGGCTTCTTACGGTACAGAACCTAGATAAAGCCTACCCTGCCGAGCCGTTACTGAGCAACGCTTATTCCGCCGTATTCGGCAAACCGTCTATCATCTATCCGGGCTATCAGCTTGCCTATCTGCCCAATCCAAATCTCCGTTGGGAAAAAGTGGAAGCTTGGGAAGCCGGATTTGAAACGAATCTTCTCCGCAACCGACTGCATTTTGAAGGTGTTTATTACAAGAAAAACACCAAAGACCTGCTGGCCGAAGTTCCCGGTATTTCCGGAACAATTCCGGGGATAGGTAACTTGGGACAGATTCAGAATAAAGGAGTAGAAATGGCTGTGACCTGGCGCGACCAGATCGGCGAATGGGGATATTCTGTCAGTGCCAACCTGACCACCATCAAAAATGAAGTGAAGAGTCTGGTTCAGGAAGGATACTCTATCATCGCCGGAGACAAGCAGCAAAGTTATACAATGGCAGGCTATCCGATCGGTTACTTCTACGGTTATAAGGTAGAAGGCGTTTATCAGTCGCAAGCCGACATAGACGCATCGCCCAAGAACACGCTCGCCACCGTCACCCCCGGTGACTTGAAATTCGCAGATGTCGACGGAAACGGAGAAATTACTCCGGAAGACCGTACCATGATAGGTAATCCTACCCCGAAAGTAACTTACGGTTTCTCCCTCGGAGTGAACTACAAGAACTGGTCGTTGGGGATCGACATGATGGGACAAGGCGGTAACAAGATATTCCGCACGTGGGATAACTATAACTTCGCCCAGTTCAACTACCTCGAACAACGGCTGGACCGTTGGCACGGGGAAGGTACTTCCAATACCCAACCGTTGCTGAACTCCAAGCACTCTATCAACTACCTGAATTCGGATTATTACATCGAAAGCGGCAACTTCTTCCGTATCCGTAACGTACAACTTGCCTATGCATTCGACAAGAGCCTGCTTGCCAAAATCCGCCTGCAAGCCCTGAAAGTGTATGTCAACATACAAAACTTGAAAACATGGAAGCATAACACCGGATATACCCCGGAATTGGGAGGAACCGCCACCGCATTCGGCGTAGATAACGGAAGCTATCCCGTACCGGCAGTCTATACGTTCGGTATCAACCTGACATTCTAATGGCAAGATAGTAGCGTAGGGGCGAAAGAGGAGAAAGCATGCAGGCCCCTTGCGAAACTTCAGCAACTTTAATCTTTAAAACTATAATTGTATGAAACTAGATAAATATATATTTTCAACCTTTATTGCTGCGGCCGCACTCACTTTGGGCAGTTGCAGTGACTTTCTGGACCGCAGTCCGCAAGGACAGTTTACAGAAGACGATAATCCCAATGCGCTGGTCAACGGTAAAATCTACAATGTCTACACGATGATGCGTAGCTACGATATCACTGCAGGCACTACCGCCCTCGCTATCCACTGTCTCCGTTCCGAAGACGAAGAAAAGGGAAGTATTGCCAGTGACGGGTCGGATGTAGCCGAGATGTATGACGACTTCAAATACACGGCCTCCAATGGTCTGCTAGGTGCTTATTGGGGAAAGAACTACGCCGTTATCTATCAGTGTAACGACATCCTCGACGCCATTGCCGAGAAAGAAACTGCCGGACAGACCGAAGCCGAAGACATCATCAACAAAGGTGAAGCCTCTTTCTTCCGCGCCTATTGCTACTTCAACCTGGTAAGGGCATTCGGCGAAGTCCCTCTGGTGACTTACAAGATCAACGACGCTTCGGAAGCCAACATTCCGAAAACCACCGTCGATAAAATCTACGAGCAGATTGATGCCGACCTGAAAACCGCCGAGGAGTCACTGCCGGAAACATGGAGTACCGAGTACTTGGGACGACTGACATGGGGAGCCGCCCGTTCTTTGCACGCACGTACATATATGATGCGTAACGACTGGAACAATATGTACACTGCCTCCACCGATGTCATCAAGAAAGGGCTCTACAACCTGAGAACTCCGTATAATGAAATCTTCACCGATGATGGCGAAAATAGCGGCGGTTCTATCTTCGAACTGCAATGTACCGCTACTGCCGCCCTTCCTCAAAGCGATATTATCGGCAGCCAATTCTGCGAAGTGCAAGGTGTGCGCGGAGCGGATCAATGGGACTTGGGCTGGGGCTGGCACATGGCAACCGAACTTATGGCGCAAGCCTACGAACCGGGCGACCCGCGCAAGAACGCCACCCTGCTTTACTTCCGCAGATCGGACAGCGAACCGATTACTCCGGAAAATACCAATGAGCCTTACGGCGAATCTCCCGTCTCTCCGGCAATAGGTGCTTACTTCAACAAGAAAGCCTATACCGACCCTGCCCTGCGTAAAGAATATACCAATAAAGGATATTGGGTGAACATCCGCCTGATCCGTTATGCAGATGTCTTGCTCATGGGAGCCGAATCCGCCAACGAGAAGGGTATCTCCGGTGAGGCAATCGACTATCTGGAACAAGTACGTGCACGTGCCAGAGGCACCAACACCAACATTCTTCCCAAAGTGACCACTACCGACCAGGGAGAACTGCGTGAAGCTATCCGCCACGAACGCCGTGTGGAACTGGGACTTGAGTTCGACCGTTTCTACGACCTCGTCCGCTGGGGCATTGCAAAAGAAGTATTGCAAGCTGCCGGCAAGAATTATCAGGACAAGAACGCTTTACTTCCATTGCCTCAGACTGAAATAGACAAGTCCAAAGGGGTACTGGTGCAAAATCCCGATTACCAATAAAACAAAATAGAATATAATAATATGATATACAAGAAACTAAGTTTATTAATCCTGTTCTTTGCGACAGGACTCCTGACCGCATCCGCTCAGAAGTCGCCACAAGACATGGATCGTTTCATCGACGCATTGATGAAAAAAATGACCACCGAAGAAAAGATCGGTCAGTTGAACCTTCCCGTCACGGGAGAGATTACTACCGGACAAGCCAAGAGCAGCGACATCGCCGGCAAAATCAAGAAAGGCGAAGTGGGAGGACTGTTCAACCTGAAAGGGGTGGAGAAAATACGTGAGGCACAGAAACAGGCTGTGGAAGAGTCACGCCTCGGCATTCCGTTGTTGTTCGGCATGGACGTGATCCATGGATACGAAACGATGTTCCCTATCCCTCTCGGACTCTCCTGTACATGGGATATGGCGGCTATCGAAGAATCCGCCCGCATTCAGCCGTAGAAGCCAGCGCCGACGGTATCTCATGGACGTTCAGCCCAATTGTGGATATTTCGCGCGACCCGCGTTGGGGACGTGTATCCGAAGGTAACGGTGAAGACCCGTTTCTGGGAGCTATGATTGCCGAAGCCATGGTGCGCGGCTATCAGGGCAAAGATATGAAACGCAATAACGAAATCATGGCTTGCGTAAAGCACTTCGCCCTGTACGGAGCAAGTGAAGCCGGACGTGACTACAATACGGTGGACATGAGCCGCCAACGGATGTTCAACGACTATATGCTGCCTTACGAAGCCGCCGTTGAAGCAGGCGTAGGCAGTGTCATGGCATCATTCAACGAGGTGGACGGCATTCCGGCCACTGCCAACAAATGGTTAATGACGGACATCCTGCGCGGTCAGTGGGGATTCAACGGATTTGTAGTCACCGACTATACCGGTATTTCCGAAATGATAGACCACGGTATCGGCGACCTCCAGACGGTAACGGCACGTGCCATCAACGCCGGAGTGGATATGGATATGGTCAGCGAAGGTTTTGTTGGTACTCTGAAAAAATCCATTCAGGAAGGCAAGGTTTCTATGGAAACATTGAACACCGCCTGCCGCCGCATCCTGGTAGCGAAATACAAACTGGGGTTGTTCGACAACCCGTATAAATATTGCGACCCGAAACGTCCGGCACGTGACATCTTTACGAAGGCACACCGCGACGCTGCCCGCAGAATTGCGGCAGAAAGTTTCGTCCTGCTCAAAAACGACAGCCCCGACGGAAATCCGAACGGCAACCCTCTGCTGCCTTTTAATCCTAAAGGCAACATCGCCGTGATAGGCCCGCTAGCCAACAGCCGTGCCAATATGCCCGGAACATGGAGCGTAGCCGCCGTGCTCGACCGTTGCCCATCACTGGTGGAAGGCTTGAAAGAGATGACTGCCGGAAAAGCGAATATCATGTATGCCAAAGGCAGCAACCTGATTAGTGACGCCGCCTACGAAGAACGCGCCACCATGTTCGGCCGTTCACTGAACCGCGACAACCGGACCGACCAGCAATTGCTGGACGAAGCCTTGAATGTAGCCCGCCGCTCGGACATCATCATCGCAGCCTTGGGCGAATCGTCAGAAATGAGCGGGGAAAGCAGCAGCCGCACTAACCTGGACCTCCCCGACGTACAACAAAACCTGTTGAAAGAATTACTGAAAACCGGAAAGCCGGTAGTACTGGTGTTATTCACCGGTCGTCCGCTTACGCTAAACTGGGAACAGGAACACGTGCCCGCTATTCTGAATGTATGGTTCGGAGGTAGCGAAGCGGCCTACGCTATCGGCGACGCCCTCTTCGGTTATGTCAACCCGGGCGGCAAACTGACGATGACTTTCCCGAAGAACGTCGGACAGATCCCTCTTTATTATGCACATAAGAACACCGGACGCCCGTTGGGACAGGGTAAATGGTTCGAGAAGTTCCGCAGCAACTATCTCGATGTGGATAACGAGCCACTCTATCCGTTCGGTTACGGACTTTCTTATACCACTTTCTCTTACAGCGATATCGACTTGAGCCATTCCAGCATGGACATGAACGGCTCGCTGACCGCAGCAGTGACAGTCACCAACACGGGCACATGGCCCGGTTCGGAGGTAGTGCAGCTTTATATCCGCGACGTCGTCGGCAGCAGTACCCGTCCGGTGAAAGAGCTGAAAGGTTTTCAGAAGATATTTCTCGAACCGGGTGAAATGAAGATTGTCCGTTTCAAGATTGCTCCGGAAATGTTGCGATATTACAATTATGACCTGCAACTGGTAGCGGAGCCGGGAGATTTCGAAGTGATGATCGGTACCAACAGCCGGGATGTGAAAACAGCAAGATTCACTTTGAACTAAAGTAACCGTGAAAAGTCGGTAGTAACTCCATTCTCCTCCTTCGGGAAGGAGGAGTACCCGTAGGGGGAGGTGGTAGGTGA
>OJSJ01001716.1_pt1 | contig 14562 bp, 12 predicted proteins | sample 1599381 | NCBI WGS metagenome assembly OJSJ01 (sample SAMN04168658, study PRJEB22393) | human gut metagenome | biome: human gut microbiome; feature: stool | host: Homo sapiens | collected 2014-03-24 | reverse complement strand
TGGGCGCTGAGATCTACCTGTACCTGGAGTACAAGGGCAACAAGATGACCGCCCGCGTCGCTCCCACCTCCAAGGCCCGCAACGGAGACACCGTCCGCGTTGCCTTCGATCCCCACAAGGTCCACCTGTTCGACGTCGAGACCGAGCAGACCATCCTGAACTGAATAAGATAGTCTACGATCATTTTTGATCCTCCTATCATAAGAAAAGCCGTCGGGCCGCAAGGCCCGGCGGCTTTTCCTGTGCCGGAAAAAAGACATCATAAAAACCCATGCTGCGGCAAAGCAAAACGCAGCATGGGTACGGAAATGGCTTATGAAGTCAGGGGACGCTTCGATCAGCGGGCCTTGACGTACTTGTGCAGGGTAGCGCGGACAGCGCCGGGGCCTGCGAACAGCTCCTTGGCCATGGACTCGATCTTCTCGCCCAGACCGACGGCGTACAGGTCCACGCCGAAGACGTCGGTGCGGCTGTACAGAGCCTTCAGGCAGGAGAAGTCCTGCTCACCGGCTTCCACCTTCAGGGGAGCCACGATGGCCTGCAGCTCAGCCAGCAGCGGGTCAGTGGAGATCTCGAAGGGCTGACCGTTGTCGTCGATGCCCTTCAGGTAGCGGGCATAGCCTGCCAGCACCAGCGGGATGAGGATGAGGTTGGACTTGTCCAGACCGCGCGCCTCGTAAGCCTTGATGGTCTCGCCGAAGCGGATCGCCAGCTTCTGGGAGGTATCGGTGGCGATACGCTGGGGAGCGTCGGGCATGAAGGGGTTGGGCAGACGGCGGTTGATGACAGCGCCGATGAACTCGTAGGGGTTCAGAACGCCGGGGTCAACGACGACGGGCATCGCCTCGATGTAGCCGATCTTCTGGATGAAGCTGCGCAGGTCCTCATCCGCCATCTCAGCGGAGATGAGGGTGTAGCCCAGCATGCAGCCGTAGATGGACATGGCGGTGTGCAGGGGGTTGAGGCAGGTGCAGACCTTCATCTTCTCGATCTTATCGACGGTCTCGCGGTCGCAGTAGAGGACACCGCCCAGCTCCAGCGGAGGACGGCCATTGGTGTAGTGGTCCTCGATGCAGAGGTACTGGGTCTCCTCGGCGTTGACGAAGGGAGCGGTGAAGGTGTGCTTCTCGGTGACGATGGTGTAGTTGTCCTCAAAACCGTCGTCAGCCAGCAGCTTCTGGACCTTGGCATCCGGGCGGGGAGTGATCTTGTCGATCATGCTCCAGGGGAAGGTGATCTTGGTCTCGTCCTGAACGTATGCCAGGAACTCAGCGGGAACCAGACCCTGCTCGACCCACTTGGAAGCATAGGCGTGGACAGCGCTCTTGACCTTGTCGCCGTTGTGAGAGCAGTTATCCATGCTCTGAACGGTCAGGGGCAGCTTGCCGGCCTTGAAACGCTCGTACAGCAGAGCGGTAACCTTGCCCATAGCCAGAACGGGGGTCAGGCCGCGCTCCAGGTCAGCAGGAGCAACGCCGTAGCCCTTCTCGGTGATGGTGAAGGAGATCATCTGCAGGCTGGGGTTCTGGAAGATCTCGACCAGACGAGCCCAATCCTCGCCGAAGGAGTAATCAGCCTTCAGGCTCTCAGTCACGGAAGCAATGACCTTCTTCTCGATGTCGCCGGTGGACTTCAGGCAGACCAGCAGGCTCAGGTTGTCGTAGGGCTGGTAAGCCTTGTCGATGATCTCGTAGTCAAAGCTCTCAGCAACAATGACACCGCGGTCATACTTGCCGCTGTTCAGGGCCTCGTTCAGGATGGCAGCGGGGAAGGCACGGAAGATATTGCCTGCGCCGAAGTGTACCCAGGTGGGCTCTGCGTGGGTCTTGGCCTTGACGGCCTCCACGTCAAACTTGGGCAGCTCGTAGCCCTTTTCTGCCCACTCGGCGGACAGATTGCCGTTCTTGATATCAGACAGCTTCATAATAGTACTCAGCCTTTCTTTTTCTCTTCATCCAGACGGTCCAGCAGGTCCCAGACACCCAGCATGTACTGGATACCCAGTGCACGGTCATACTTGCCGTAACCGGGGCGGCAGTTGCCGGGGCCTTCCTCCCACAGCTGACGGCCGTGGTCGGGGCGGATATAGCCCTCGTAGCCGCAGTCATGGTAGGCGCGCAGGATCTCGATGATGCCGGTCTCGCCGCAGCAGTCGCGGTGAGCAGCCTCGGAGAAGTCGCCATTGGGGAAGTGGTGGATGTTGCGGATGTGGGCAAATGCAATGCGGTCGCAGTGCTTGCGGACGATCTCAGCAACATTGTTGTTGGGGTTTGCGTTCAGGCTGCCGGAGCACAGGGTCAGGCAGTTGTACTCGTCGTCCACCATGCTCAGGAAGCGGTCGATGCTCTCAGCATCCACCAGCAGGCGGGGCAGGCCGAAGATATCCCAAGGGGGATCGTCCATGTGGATGGCCATCTTGATGTCGCACTCGCGGCAGGTGGGCATCAGAGCTTCCAGGAAGTACTTCAGGTTCTCCCACAGCTTTTCCTTGGTGACAGGGGCATAGGCCTTGAACAGCTCGTCCAGCTTTGCCATACGCTCAGGCTCCCAGCCGGGGAAGGTCATGTTGTACTTCTCGGTGAAGCCCAGGATGTAGTCGGCCATGGCCTTGTAATCGTCCTGGATCATGTCCTTCTGGTAGAACAGAGCAGTGGAGCCGTCGCCGACGGGGTGGAACAGGTCGGTACGGGTCCAGTCAAAGATGGGCATGAAGTTGTAGCAGATGACCTTGACACCGAACTTGGACAGGTTGCGGATGCACTGCTTGTAGTTCTCGATGTACTGATCGCGGGTGGGCAGGCCGATCTTGATGTCGTCGTGGACGTTGACAGACTCGACAACGTCCATGTCGAAGCCGTAAGCGTGGATCTGGTCTGCGACCTTCTGGATCTCGTCGATCTCCCAGATCTCGCCGGGCATCTTGTTGTGCAGCGCCCAGACGATGCTGGTCACGCCGGGGATCTGCTTGATGTCGCTGAGGGTGACGGGGTCGTTGCCCTCGCCATACCAGCGCCAACCCATTTTCATAGGCATAGTGGATGTCCTCCGTTCATATTGCTTTGCGTTTATGCGCGGCAGGAGTGCCTCGCTCTCTCACTTATATTCTAATATATCAGTTGCGAATTGGCAATAGTCGATTTGCTGAGTTTTGATGTTTTTTCTTGTATACTTTAGACAAATTGACATGGAAATGACAAAAAAGAGCCCTCTCAGTCACCTCCGGTGACAGCTCCCCCAGAGGGGGAGCCGCTGGCGTGTCGGTAAGGTCTGTACAAGACGAGAGAAGCTCAGACTGGTCTAAAACAATAGTGCCCCGCTACAGAGGGCAGCGGAGCACTAGCTTTTGCGATATGAGAAATTTAAGCGGTCAGCTCAGAGTGGCCCGGCTTGCCAATGGCTCTCCCTTTGGGAGAGCTGGCGCACCAGCGCCTGAGAGGGCTATTAGCGCTTCACGTTGAAGGCAGCCATGCCGGGGTAGACGGCGCTGCCGCCCAGCTGCTCCTCGATGCGCAGCAGCTGGTTGTACTTTGCCACACGCTCGGTGCGGCTGGGGGCGCCGGTCTTGATCTGGCAGGTGTTCAGAGCCACGGCCAGGTCGGCGATGGTGGTGTCCTCAGTCTCGCCGGAGCGGTGAGAGCTGATGGCGGTATAGCCGGCCTTGTGAGCCATCTTGATGGCTTCCAGAGTCTCAGATACGGAGCCGATCTGGTTCAGCTTGATGAGGATGGCGTTGCCGGCACCCAGCTGGATGCCCTTGGCCAGACGCTCGGTGTTGGTGACGAACAGGTCGTCGCCCACCAGCTGGACCTTGCCGCCCAGCTCGCGGGTCATCTCCTGCCAGCCTTCCCAGTCCTCTTCGTCCAGACCGTCCTCGATGGAGATGATGGGGTACTTTTCCACCAGCTTCTTCCAGTGTGCGATGAGCTCACTGGAGGTGAACTCGGTGCCGGCCTTGGGCAGCTTGTAGAAGCCCTTGCCCTTGGGGCTCTTCCACTCGGAGGAAGCAGCGTCCATGGCCAGCATGAAGTCCCTGCCGGGAAGATAACCGGCCTTCTCGATGGCGGCCAGAATGGTCTCAATGGTCTCCTCGTCGCTGGACAGGTTGGGAGCGAAGCCGCCCTCGTCGCCCACGGAGGTAGCCAGACCCTTTGCCTTCAGGATGGAAGCCAGAGCGTGGAAGACCTCAGCGCACCAGCGCAGGCCCTCCTTAAAGGAAGGTGCGCCCACGGGCATGATCATGAACTCCTGGGTGTCCACGGTGTTGGTGGCGTGTGCGCCGCCGTTCAGGATGTTCATCATGGGGACGGGCAGGCGGTTGCCGTTCACGCCGCCGAGGAAGCGGTAGAGGGGCATGTCCAGCGAAGTGGCAGCAGCGCGGCAGGCAGCGATGGAAACGGCCAGAATGGCGTTTGCGCCCAGCTTGGACTTGTCCTTGGTGCCGTCGGCGTCGATCATAGCCTTGTCGATGGCGTAGATGTCGGAAGCATCCATGCCGATGACAGCATCAGCGATGACGGTGTTGATGTTCTCCACAGCCTTGGTGACGCCCTTGCCCAGATAGCGGCCCTTGTCGCCGTCGCGCAGCTCCAGCGCTTCAAACTCGCCGGTGGATGCGCCGGACGGTGCGCAGCCCCGGGCCACGGTGCCGTCGGCGAGGGTGATCTCAGCCTCAACAGTGGGGTTGCCGCGGGAGTCCAGGATCTCACGGCCCTGAACGTCTACGATCTCAAGATAGTTCATGATTTGTACCTCCATATATAATAGGAATGGATGCGCTCTTCTCATTTGGATAGTATACGCTAACTAACCGACATTATCCTACCATGATTCGGCCCGGGATGCAAGAGGATACATGGATGTTAGCAAGAACAAACTTCAGGAGAGGAAAGTTGTGTCATCTTTTTGTTACTCATGAATCGATTTCATGTTCTGTTTTTCTCAGGTGAACAATTTGAAAAAGTAACCAAAAATCGACGCTTGGTTTTGTTAAAAATAGCAAGTTTTGCCTGAAACCCCTCCCAAACTATGGACGATTTGTGAATTGCGGACTTGCACCGAAGTGCTTATAATAAGACTCAAGGAAGCAGAGCTGCTTTGAGGGAAGGGCGCGCTGCTTCCTTAACAGCTTTTCGGGACACTGGCTCATGGGCCGTGCGCGAGGGCTGCAAATAACACGAACGCTTCCAAATAGCAGGAGGATATAGACTTATGAAAAACATGATCTCTCGTCGTAACTTTCTGGCTGCTGCCGGTGTCGTGGCTGCTGCCGGTGTTCTGACTGCCTGCGGCGGCTCTTCCAGCACCGCAGCTTCCGCTGCCGGTTCTACCGCAGCAGCTGCTTCCGGCGACACCATCAAGGTCGGCGTTATGGGTCCCCTGAGCGGCAACGTCTCCGTTTACGGTCAGGCTGTTGTCAACGGTGCTGCCCTGTACCTGAAGCAGGTCAACGCCAACGGCGGCATCAACGGCAAGCAGATCGAGATCCTCACCGAGGACGAGCAGGGCGACGCTACGCAGGCTGTCAACTGCTTCACCAAGATGGTGGACGAGGGCATGACCGCTCTGATCGGCGACGTTACCACCACCCCGACTCTGGCAGTCGTTGCTGAGAGCGCAGACTACAATATGCCCATGGTCACCGCTTCCGCTACCGCTGAGGCTGTCACCTACGATGCCGAGACCGACACCGTGAACGCAAACGTCTTCCGCGCCACCTTCACCGACCCGTTCCAGGGCATCAAGATGGCTGACTACGCATACCAGAAGCTGGGCTACACCAAGGCAGCCGTCATCTTCAAGAAGGGTGCTGACTACAACGAGGGCCTGGCAGAGAACTTCGTCAACGAGTTCGAGTCTCTGGGCGGCACCATCGTCGATCAGGAGAGCTACTCTGAGGGCGACGTGGACTTCAAGACTCAGCTGACCACCATCCTCGGCAAGGACCCCGAGACCGTCTTCTGCCCCAACTACTACGAGGAAGTGGGCCAGATCCTGTCTCAGGCTGAGAGCGTCGGCCTGACCGTTCCGTTCCTGGGCGGCGACGGCTGGGATGGTCTGGAAGGCTACGCCACCAACGATCAGCTGAAGGACACTTACTTCTGCGCCAACTACGCAAAAGGCTCCAACCCCGAGTTTGAGGATGCCTACAAGGCAGAGTACGGTCAGGAGTACCCCAACGGCTTCTCTCCTCTGGGCTACGATGCAGCAAAGACCGTCGTCTACGGCCTGCAGGCTGCTGAGGATGCCGGTCTCGAGGCTGGCACCGACGATTACAAGCAGGCTGTCATCGATGCCATTGCCTCCGGCACCATCGACGGCATCACCGGCACCTTCACCTTCGACGAGCATCACGACCCCGTCAAGCAGACTGCTATCCTGACCTATGTGGACGGCAAGCCGGTGCTGAAGGAAATGTTCTGATCCCAGCTTTCTTCCATCGACCGGTGATGGAAGCGCCGCTGAGATCCGAATGATCGTAAATTGACCCGACTGCGGAGAACGCCGGAACAGTATTGCCCCGGTGCTCTCCGCCTTTTTGGTAAAAAAGTGTATCCCCACATAAGGCGTGCAACAGCGCCGGAAAGAAAGGAAGTATCCATCCATGACAGTGTTTTTCAGCCAGCTGATCAATGGCCTGTCCCTTGGCAGCATCTATGCACTGATCGCACTGGGCTACAGCATGGTGTACGGCATCATCCTGCTGCTGAACTTTGCCCACGGCGACGTCATCATGGTGGGCGCGTACATGTCCTGGTTCGTCATGAACCAGCTGGGCCTCGGCCCGGTCACGGCGGTCTGTGCCACCATCCTCACCTGTACGCTGCTGGGCGTGGTCATCGAAAAGATCGCCTACACCCCGCTGCGCAGCGCACCCCGTATCTCTCTGCTCATCACGGCCATCGGCGTGTCGTTCTTCCTCGAGTACACGGCTGAGCTGGTCATGGGCTCGGGCGCAAAAGTCATCCCGTCTTACTACGACAACAAGACCTTCTATCTGGGCAAAGTGCCTCTGGGCCTGACCTCCATCATCACGCTGGTGGTCACCGTGCTGTCCATGCTGGTGCTGACCTTCCTCGTCCAGAAGACCAAGCTTGGCAAGGCCATGCGCGCGGTCTCTGAGGATATGGACGCTGCCCGCCTGATGGGCATCAACGTCAACAGCACCATCTCCTTTACCTTCGCGGTCGGCTCTGCACTGGCCGGCATCGGCTCGGTGCTGTACTGCTGCTCCTACCCGCAGGCCACCCCCACCATGGGCTCCATGCTGGGCCTGAAAGCCTTCGTCGCCGCCGTTCTGGGCGGCATCGGCTCCATCCCGGGCGCAATGGTCGGCGGCATCGTCATCGGCCTGTGCGAGTGCTTCGTTTCCGCCATCGGCCTGTCTGCCTGGAAGGACGCCGTCACGTTCGCCATCCTCATCATCGTGCTGCTGTTCAAGCCCACGGGCTTCCTCGGCCGCAAGGTGCAGGAAAAGGTGTAAGGAGGGCATGAAGATGAACAAGAATCGCAAAACGCTCAAAATGCCCGTGCGCTACCTCATGAACGCCGTGCTGGTGGTGCTGCTGTTCCTGGCCCTTTCCTACATGACCGGCAACATGCTCTCCACTTACCAGAACAAGGTGCTCATGACCGTGGGCATCAACATCATCCTGGCCGTGTCCCTGAACGTGGCCACCGGCTATCTGGGCCAGCTGCCGCTGGGCCACGCCGGTTTCATGGCCGTGGGTGCTTACACCTGCGCCCTCTTCACCAAGTACAGCCCTCTGCCCGATGGCGTTTCCTTTGCCATCGGCCTTGCACTGGGCGCTGTGATGGCCGGCCTGTTTGGCGTCCTCATCGGCGTCCCGGCCCTCCGTCTGACCGGTGACTATCTGGCCATCCTGACCCTGGGCTTCGGCGAGATCATCCGCATCACCCTGAACAACATCGACGATGTGCTGGGCTACAGCCTGTTCTACGGCTCCAAGGGCCTCAAGAACATCCCCAAGTACTCCAACTTCGCCAATGTCTTCCTCTGTGTGGTCATTACCTGCTTCCTCATCCATGCCATGATGAAGAGCCGCCATGGCCGTGCCGTCCTCGCCATCCGTGACAACGAGATCGCTGCCGAGAGCTGCGGCATCCAGACTACTTATTATAAGGTCATGGCCTTCGCGTTCTCTGCTGCCTTTGCCGGTCTGGCCGGTGGTCTGTACGCCTGCTACATCGGCGTTCTGAACCCCTCCACCTTCGGCTTCATGAAGTCCATCGAGATCCTGGTCATGGTGGTTCTGGGCGGCATGGGCTCCATGCTGGGTTCCATCCTCTCCGCTACCGTCCTGACCATCCTGCCCGAGGCTACCCGCAGCTTCGACAGCTACCGCATGGTCATCTACTCGCTGGTGCTCATCCTGATGATGATCTTCCGTCCGGGCGGACTGCTGGGCAGCTACGATTTCTCCATGAGCCGCATCGTGGAAAAGGTCATGAACGGCGAGCTGTTCCACAAGAAGAATGCTGACAAGGAGGGCGCAGACCATGAATGAGTTCCAGACGAAGTTACACAGCGTCCCTTCCGGCGGCTTCCTGACCGACCGCGACAAGGATAAAAAGCCCATCCTCGACGTCCGTGAACTGGGCATCGACTTCGGCGGCCTGACCGCCGTGGACGGCTTCAACCTGATGATCGGCCGCAACGAGATCACCGGCCTCATCGGCCCCAACGGCGCCGGTAAGACCACCGTCTTCAACCTGCTGACCAACGTCTACCAGCCCACCCGCGGCTCCATCCTCATCGATGGGATGCCCACCGCCGGCAAAAAGACCTATCAGGTCAACCGGATGGGCGTGGCTCGTACGTTCCAGAATATCCGCCTGTTCAAGGACCTGTCCGTCATCGACAACATCAAGGTGGGCCTCCACGAGTCCATGAAGTACAATCTGGGCTCCTCTCTCATCCGCCTGCCCAACTACTGGAAGGAAGAGAAGCGCTGCACCGAACGTGCCTTCGAGCTGCTGGACATCTTCCACATGGCCGACCTCGCCGATGCACAGGCCGGCAGCCTGCCCTACGGCGCACAGCGCCGTCTGGAGATCATGCGCGCGCTGGCTACCAGCCCGAAGCTGCTGCTTCTGGACGAGCCGGCCGCCGGCATGAACCCCTCCGAGACCGCAGAGCTGACGGAGACCATCCGCCGCATCCGCGACGAGTTCAACATCGCCGTCCTCCTCATCGAGCATGATATGAGCCTTGTCATGGGCATCTGCGAGGGCATCGCCGTGCTGAACTTTGGCCGCATCATCGCCAAGGGTACGCCGGACGAGATCCGCAACAATCCCCAGGTCATCGAAGCCTACCTGGGCAAGAAGGAGGGCTGAACGATGGCACAGACTTTGCTGAAAGTTGATAATATCAACGTCTTTTATGGCAACATCCACGCAGTCAAGGATGTCTCCTTCGAGGTGAACGAGGGCGAGATCGTCACCCTCATCGGTGCCAACGGTGCCGGTAAATCCACCACCCTGAAGACCATCTCCGGCCTGCTCCACCCGAAGACCGGCGACGTCCTCTACAAGGGCAAGAGCATCAAGGGCGTCCGCGCTCATAAAATCGTCGAGGCCGGTCTGGCACAGGTGCCGGAAGGCCGTCATGTCTTTCTGCACATGACGGTGGAGGAGAATCTGGACATGGGCGCTTATACCCAGCCTGCTTCCACCATCGCTCCCAACAAGGAGAAGGTCTTTGAGCTGTTCCCCCGCCTGAAGGAGCGCCGCAAGCAGCTGGCCGGCACCATGTCCGGCGGCGAGCAGCAGATGCTGGCCATGGGCCGTGCTCTGATGAGCAACGCCTCCATGCTGATGCTGGACGAGCCCTCCATGGGTCTGTCGCCCCTGCTGGTGCAGGAGATCTTCGACATCATCCAGAACATCCACAAAGAGGGCATGACCATCCTGCTGGTCGAGCAGAATGCACAGATGGCCCTTTCCGTGGCAGACCGCGCCTACGTCCTCGAGACGGGCCGCGTGGTCATGGATGGCACCGGTGCTGAGCTGCTGACCAACGAGCGTGTCCGCAGCGCATATCTGGGCGGTTAAATCACAAAAAGTAAAAGAGGCGTGACCACAGGGTCACGCCTCTTTTGTTGTGGAAAATCATTGGATGATGGATTTGTAGTAGTTCCCGAAATCGGCAAGGGCATCAATGATGGGAAGCATCTCTCTGCCGAGGCTGGTCAGGCCATACTCCACGCGAGGGGGCGTTTCGTGATAGTCGTGTCGGTAGGCGAGCCCGTCGTCGATCATCTGCCGTAAGCTGTCCGTCAAAACTTTCTGAGAGATTCCCTCCAGATCTCTTTGCAGTTCGTTGAACCGCCATGGGCGGGTCTTGAGATTGCGCAGGATCAGCAGCTTCCACTTGCCGCCGATGAGGGAGACTGCAGTGGCCACGGGGCAGGCGGGCAGTTCTTCTTTTGTTTTCATGGCATCACACCTCCGAGAACATCATAACATATTCTTTTTAATATGTACAGTTATAAAAAGGTGCGTACTTGTTTTAGAGTGTGCTCCGGCTTAAACTATACACAGGCGAGCGAGAGCGCCAATATCCTTTGGAGGTAAAAGAGATGGAAAACTATACGAAAACGAATATCGGCAGCGAGGCAAGAGTGGAACTTCACGAAAAATTGGGCCTGACGGGTGCGGAGGTCAGCATCAACCAGCTCCCGGCGGGCGCAGGGGTGCCTTTTGTGCACGCCCACAGGAACAATGAAGAGATCTACGGTATTATTGCAGGGAAGGGCAAAGCCGTTATCGATGGGAAGGAGGTCGCTCTGACCGCTGGCGACTGGCTGAAAGTTGCTCCGGCAGCAAAGCGTCAGTTCTCTGCTGCCGCAGATGAGGGCATTACCTATATTTGCATTCAGGTGAAGGAACACTCTCTGGGCGGCTTTACCGCTGAGGATGCCGTTATCTTCTGATAGAAAGAGCCGGAAACGTAAAAACCCCCTGTACATTTCTGTACAGGGGGTTTATCGTGTTGGAATTATATCAGCTGGTATACCGTGCGGTCTCCAGCAGCTCCTCGGCCCGCTTGACCTGTTCCGCTGTGGGCGGGACAGCGTCGGGCAGGGGATAAGGGATGCCGAGCTTCTGCCACTTGAAGAGGCCCAGCGTGTGGTAGGGCAGTACCTCCACCCGCTGCACCGTCTTGAGGGACGAGATGAACTCTGCGGTCTTCCGCAGGCCGTCTTCGTCGTCCGTCAGGCCGGGGACGAGGACATGGCGTATCCAGAGCGGTACGCCGAGGTCGGAGATGCGGCGCGCCATCGCAAGGATGTTCGCGTTGTCCCTTCCGGTGAGCCTGCGGTGCTTCTCCGGGTCGATCTCCTTCAAATCGAGGATGACGAGGCTGGTGGACTTCATCAGCCGGTCAAAATCGGCCAGATACGCCGCATCGTCGGGGCGGAAGGGCTGACCGGCGGTGTCCAGAGCCGTATGCACGCCCTTGGAGCGTGCCAGCTCGAAGAACGCCGTCAGGAACTCCATCTGGCGCAGCGGCTCGCCGCCGCTGACCGTGATGCCGCCCTTTTTGCCCCAGTAGTTGCGGTAACGCCACACCCGCTGTAAGAGCTTGTCCACCGTCCATTCCTCGCCGCCCTCAGCCCATGTCTCCGGGTTGTGGCAGTATTTGCACCGCAGGGCGCACCCCTGCAAAAAGACGACGAAGCGGACGCCGGGGCCGTCCACAGAGCCGAAAGTCTCCAGCGAGTGGACGTATCCGATGGGGTTACAGAGCTGCATGGCAGGTACGGGAGATGACGTCCATCTGCTGCTCGCGGGTCAGGTCGATGAACTTGACGGCGTAGCCGGAGACACGGATGGTGAAGTTTGCGTACTCCTCCTTCTCGGGGTGCTCCATAGCGTCGATGAGCTTCTCCTTGCCGAAGACATTGACGTTCAGGTGGTGTGCGCCCTGGTCGAAGTAGCCGTCCATGACCTGCACCAGATTCTCAACGCGCTCGCCCTCGCTGTGGCCCAGAGCGTCGGGGTTGATGGTCTGGGTGTTGGAGATGCCGTCCAGAGCCCAGTGGTAGGGCAGCTTGGCAACAGAGTTCAGGGAAGCCAGCAGGCCGTTCTGCTCCGCACCGTAGCTGGGGTTTGCACCGGGTGCAAAGGGGGTAAAGGCGGCACGGCCATCGGGCAGAGCACCGGTGTACTTGCCGTACACCACGTTGGAGGTGATGGTCAGGATGGAGGTGGTAGCCTCGGAGTTGCGGTAGGTGTGGCGCTTCTTGATCATCTCAAGGAAGGTGCGCAGCAGCCAGACGCCGATCTCGTCGGCGCGGTCGTCGTCGTTGCCGTAGACCGGGAACTCGCCCTCGGTGCGGTAGCCGACGATCAGGTCGTCGTCGGCGCCCTCAACGTACTCGTACTCGTGGCCTTCCAGGGTCTTCGCGTCCTTGTTGTAGATCGGGTAGACCTTGGCGTACTTGACGGCGGCGAGGGAGTCGGCGGCGATGGACAGACCGGACATGCCGCAGCCGAGGGTGCGGTACACTTCCTTGTCGTGCAGGGCCATCTCGATGGACTCGTACGCGTACTTATCGTGCATGTAGTGGATGATGTTCAGGGCCATGACGTAGGTCTCGGACAGCCACTCGAGAGCCTTCTCGTAGTTGTTCTTGACCTTCTCGTAGTCCAGGGTGCCGTCGGCCTCCGGGGTAATCGGCTCGATCACGCCCTTGTCGATGACCTGCATGCCGGTCATCTCGTCGCGGCCGCCGTTGATGGCGTACAGCAGGGCCTTGGCGGAGTTCACGCGGGCGGCGAAGAACTGCATCTGCTTGCCGACACGCATCGGGGACACGCAGCAGGCGATAGCCGCGTCGTCGCCCCAGTGGCTGCGAATCTCCTTGTCGGACTCGTACTGGATGGCCGAGGTGTCGATGGAGATCTTGGCGCAGAAGCGCTTGTAGGCCTCAGGCAGCTTCGGATCCCAGAAGATGGTGATGTTCGGCTCGGGGCCAGGTCCGAGGTGCTCGAGGGTCAGGGTGTTGAGCAGACGGAACGAGGTCTTGGTGACCATCGAACGGCCGTCATCGCCGAAGCCGGCGTCGGACCAGGTCGCCCAGTACGGGTCGCCGGAGAAGATCGAATCGTAGTCCTTGGTACGCAGGAAGCGCACGATGCGCAGCTTCATGACGATGTTGTCGATGAGCTCCTGGGCGTCGGTCTCGGTGATCTTGCCGGCCTGGAGGTCGCGCTCGATGTAGCAGTCGAGGAAGGCGGAGTTGCGGCCGAAGGACATGGCGGCGCCGTCCTGGGACTTGATGGAGGCCAGGTAGCCCATGTAGGTCCACTGCACGGCTTCCTGCGCGGTCTGGGCCGGGCGGGACAGGTCGAGGCCGTACTCGTTGCCGAGGTTGATGATCTTCTTCAGGGCCTTGATCTGCTCGTCGTGCTCCTCACGGAAGCGGATCCAGTGCTCGATCTCCGGCTCGGTGAAGTCGTTGCGGTACGGCACGGAGTCCTTGTCGCGCTTCTTGAAGGCGATGAGCTTGTTCACGCCGTACAGGGCGACGCGGCGGTAGTCGCCGATGATGCGGCCACGGCCGTAGGCGTCCGGCAGACCGGTGAGGATCTTGTTGTGGCGGGCGACCTTGATCTGCTTGGTGTACACGCCGAAGACGCCGTCGTTGTGGGTCTTGCGGTACTTGGTGAAGATCTTCTTGATCTCCGGATCCGGTTCCTTGCCGGCTTCCTTGATGGCCTGCTCGACCATGCGCCAGCCACCGTTCGGCATCATCGCGCGCTTGCAGGGAACGTCGGTCTGGAGGCCAACGACCACGTTATCGACTTCCGGGGAGTCGATGTAGCCGGCCGGGAAGGCGTCGACGTCGGCCGGGGTATGGGTGTCCACGTCGTAGACGCGCTGCTTGCGCTCCACGGCCAGGTAGTTGTCGTCGAGGTACTTCCACAGGTGCTTGGTCTTCTCGGTGGCAGGAGCCAGGAATGTCTCGTCGCCCTCGTACGGGGTGTAGTTCTTCTGGATGAAGTCGCGGACGTCAATATCCTTCTGCCAGTTGCCCTCGGTGAAGCCGGCCCACGCCTTGGCGTCGAGCTCCTCCTGGGAGACAGCTGCATTTTCCACTGCGGTCATGTCACTCCTTAAATGGGGTTGTAGGTTTCGCATCTTCACGGAACCCTTGGTTCAACAGTGTAGTTGGCACTTGCTTGAGAAAAGCTGAAATTGGGAGTGAGCTATCTCACATTGTTTTTGTGAACGCTACCATTCCAATGGCTTCTAGGTATTGATGGGACTATTGCACGTCTCCAGATATGGGAAACCGCTCATACTGTGATGTTCGTATGAGCGGTTTGATGAGCGGTTCGGTCTTGAGATTGACAGCAGAACCGTATCAGTCAGTTTTCGACCGTCAATCCTCGGGGTGAGCCTGTGCGGGTTTCACGCCGTAGTTCTTCCAGCGCCGGTTCTCCTCCTCCCATCTGGCATTGCGGTCCACCACGATGTCCCACGCATGTTCGGCGTCTTCCTTGGTCTTGTACGGACCCATGCGCTGTTCG
>OJSJ01001646.1_pt1 | contig 15182 bp, 10 predicted proteins | sample 1599381 | NCBI WGS metagenome assembly OJSJ01 (sample SAMN04168658, study PRJEB22393) | human gut metagenome | biome: human gut microbiome; feature: stool | host: Homo sapiens | collected 2014-03-24 | reverse complement strand
ACTCACGGCACGCGGTTTTGGAGACCGCTGCTCTACCAACTGAGCTATACCCCTACAGATATTCCGCATTCGCTGAATGCTTGATTATTATATAAGATTCTGTGCGGAATGTCAAGCATGAATTTCGCTTTTTTTGCAAAAAGCGGGAGACAGGGAAAGCTTTTTCGCAAAACGACGCCGAAAACAGGTGGAACTTCGGCTTTCCACCTTGAAGGAAAGCGGGAAATAGTGTATTATAAGGGGTATGAAAAGTGTAATTCCGGGCTTGCTATGCCCTGACAGGGGGAACGCCACTATGGCAGATAAAAACTTTTTGACCGAGATCATTGACGCCGACCTCGCCGAAGGACAGATCCGCGAGATCCACACCCGCTTCCCGCCGGAGCCCAACGGCTACCTGCACATCGGCAGCGCCAAGGCGATCTATATCAACTGGTCCATCGCAAACCAGTACGGCGGCAAGTTCAACCTCCGCCTCGACGACACCAACCCCGCCCGCGAAGGGGAGGAGTATGTCAACAGCATCATCGAGGACCTGCACTGGCTGGGTGCCGACCCCAACGGCGGCATCTTCTACGGCAGCGACTACTTCGACAAGTGCTACGAGTACGCCGAAAAGCTCATCCTCGAGGGCAAGGCATACGTCGATGACCTGACCCGCGACGAGATGCGCGAGTACCGCGGCAGCGACGCAGGCAAGCCCTCCCGTCCCTCTCCGTGGCGCGACCGCACCCCGGAAGAGAACCTCGACCTCTTCCGCCGGATGCGTGCAGGCGAGTTCAAGGAGGGCGAAAAGACCCTCCGCGCCAAGATCGACCTCGCCAGCCCCAACATGAACATGCGTGACCCGGCCATCTACCGCATCAAGTACGCCGAGCATCACCGTCAGGGCAATAAGTGGTGCATCTACCCGATGTACGACTTCGCCCACCCCATCCAGGACGCCATCGAGGGCATCACCCACAGCATGTGCAGCCTCGAGTTCGAGAACCACCGCCCGCTGTACAACTGGGTCATCGAGAACATCTTTGGCACCGAGTTCCCCAAGCAGCGCGAGTTCGCCCGCCTGAACATGACCAACACCGTCATGAGCAAGCGCTATCTGCGTGAGCTGGTGGAGATGGGCATTGTGGACGGCTGGGATGACCCCCGGATGCCCACCCTGTGCGGCCTGCGCCGCCGCGGCTACACCGCTTCTTCTATCTTCACCTTCGTGCGGGAGGCCGGCATCTCCAAGTCCGACAACCTCATTGATATGCGCCAGCTGGAAGCCTGCATCCGCAGCGAGCTGGACCTGACCGCACAGCGCCGCATCGCCGTGCTGGACCCCGTCAAGCTGGTGGTGGACAACTACCCCGCCGACAAGACCGAGTATTTCGACATCGCCAACAACCCCAACCGTGAAGCCAACGACACCACGACCCGCAAGGTCGCCTTCACGAAGGAGCTGTGGATCGAGAACGAGGACTTCGCCGAGGTGCCGCCTCCGAAGTTCAAGCGCCTGACCGTCGGCGGCGAAGTCCGCCTGATGGGCGGCTATATCGTCAAGTGCGAGAGCGTCGAGAAGAACCCCGACGGCAGCATCGCTGTCATCCACTGCACCGCCGACCTCGAGACCGGCAACGGCAACCCTGCCGATGGCCGCAAGGTCAAGGGTACCATCCACTGGGTGAGCGCCGCCCACGCCGTGGATGCCGAGGTGCGCCTGTACGACAAGCTCTTCACCGAGGCGAACATGAATGCCATCCCCGAGGGCAGCGACTACAAGGATTATCTGAACCCCGACAGCGTTGTCGTCCGCAAGGGCTGCAAGCTGGAAGAGGCTCTGGCCGACGCAAAGCCCGGCGATAAGTTCCAGTTCGTGCGCACCGGTTTCTTCACTCCCGACTCGAAGAACCCCGGCGTGTACAATCGTGTCGTGACCCTGCGCGACAGCTTCAAGCCCGCAAAGTAACGAGCGGACCCCAAACATCGCAAAAGGAGCACTTCACAGACCATGAAAAAACACATGACCCGCAACATGATCCTCATGCTGGTGCTGGACGTCATCCTCGGCATCGTGCTGGCCCTCTATATCGCCAACACCGGCACCGTGCCAGCTGCCGATAACGCCGACACCTACACCGACGGCACCTACACCGCCAGTGCGCAGGGCTGTCTGAGCGAGGTGGGCGTTACCGTGACCATCACCGGCGGCAAGGTGACCAATGTTGTGATCGACGCTTCCGGCGAGACGCCGGAGCTGGGCGGCAAGGCGGCAGAGACGCTGTCGGCCTCCCTGCTGGCGGCTGGCTCGACCGTCGGGGTGGATGCTGTCTCCGGCAGCACCATGACCAGCGACGCGGTATTTGCGGCAATGAACGATTGCCTTGCACAGGCCGCACAGTGATGAAGTTTTGAACGGAGCTGCTGCACGGCGTGTCTGTGCGGCAGCTTTTTTGCAGCCCTCTCAGGCGCTGGCGCGCCAGCTCCCCCAAGGGGGAGAGCCTTTGGCAGGCCGGGAAACTCTATGCTGGCTGCTGAAAGTGCAATGCAGCGTAAAAGAGCGGGCCTTGCTTTCGAGGATAGGAGTCGTTATGATACTGGATATTCTGCCGCTGGCGGGCGGCACGGCCCGCCTTGTGCGGGTGTACGGCGGCGAGCCCTGCGTGAAGCTGCCCGGGGCGGTTCCTGCGCCGGAAGGGGAGGGCCAGTGGCCCATCACCGAACTGGGCGATTACTGTTTTTCCGAAAAGCCCCGGGGTCTGCCCGGGCCGGAAAAGATCTGCCGCTATGAGCGGGCCGAGGACGGCAAGCTCTGTCTGACCCGTGCTTTTGGCCGGGATGTGGGCGGCAAAGAGCGGTACAGCTTCGACTTCGACGCCCCCGCCGCCCCGGCGCAGGACGACGAGCTCCACCCCATCTGCGGGAACTTCCTGGAAGAAGTCACCCTGCCGGACAGTCTGCGGGTCATCGGCAGCTGCACATTCTACAACTGCCGCAGGCTGCGCCGCCTGACTGCCGGGACAGGAGAGCTGACCATGGGCAGCGATGTCTTCCTCAACTGCTTTGCGCTGGAAGACCTCGTCATCCGCGCCACGCCCGAACAGGCCACCGGCCTGTTTGCCCTCGTGGGCAGCATCACCGAGGCCGTGCGGGCGCTGTTCTGGCCGGTGGGGGAGGCCGCACCCCGGGCGGGGCTGTGGTATCCCGCCTACTGGGAGGACATCGAGGAGACGCCCGCCCACATCCTGCTCCACACCTTTTCGGGGCAGGGCTACCACTACCGGCAGTGCTTTCTCGAAAATAAGCTTCTCCCGGCGGAGTACGACGCCATCTTCCCGCAGGGCCACGACGCCGACGACGCTTCCGTGATGGCGATGCTCTGCTTCGACCGCCTGCGCTGGCCGTGGCAGCTGAGCGATGCCGCCCGGGATGCATACCGGGACTTCCTCAAGACCAACACCGGGCGGGTGCTGACCCGTCTGCTCAAGGCGCAGGACACCGAGGGCATCAAAGCCCTGCTGGCGCTGGATGTGATGGATACGGATGCCTTTGCCGAGGGTGCGGCCCTCGCGGCCAAGGCCGACAATGCCGAAGCTGCCGCCCTGCTGGCCGACGCAGAGCACAAAAAGCGTGCCGCTGCGCCCCAAAAGAAGAGGTATGATTTTGATTTCTGAGAAGGAAAAGTTTTTTGACCCCCGCAAGCCCTTCCAGTCGGCCCGGCCCGAGACTCACGAAGAGTGGCAGGCCCGGATGGGCGGCGAGGTGCTGGCCGTGGTGCGCAGCGGGCTGTATCTGGACTTCCGCTTTCTGGACCAGGCCCTCTCGGCCCTGACGCCCACCGCCGACGAGCGGTGCGGTGTGCTGGCGACGGATGGGACCATCCTCTGCTACCAGCCCAGCGCCCTGCTTCGGCTCTACCAGAAGAACCCCAAATATCTCAACCGGCTCTATCTCCACACGGTGTTCCACTGCATCTTCCGCCACCTCTGGCTGCGCGGAAAGCGGGACAAACGCCTGTGGGACCTTGCGTGTGACATTGCGGTGGAGAACGTCATCGACGGTCTTGGCCGCAAGAGCGTCCAGCGCCCCCTGACATGGGTGCGCCAACACGCCTATGAGGAGATCATCGCGCAGGAAAAAGTGGCTGCTGCAGCTCCCATCTACCGCTGGCTGGTGCGGCAGACGCCCGGCGTTCTCCGCCAGCTGGAAAAAGAATTCTACACCGACGACCACCGCCTCTGGCCCAAAGATGCCCCCGAACAGCCCCAGCAGATGCCCACCCCTCTGCCCCAGAAGACGTGGCAGAAGATCGGCGAGCGGATGCAGACAGAGCTGGAGCTCCGGGACAAAGAGGCCGGTGAGGGCGCGGACGCCATGCGGGAGCAGATCAAAGCCGCAAACCGCAGCCGCCGCAGCTACGGTGACTTCCTGCGCCGGTTCTGCGTCACCCGGGAGGAAGTCCACCTCGACCCGGACGAGTTCGATCTGAACTTTTACACCTATGGCCTGTCGGTCTACGGCAACCTGCCCCTCATCGAGCCGCTGGAGACCCGGGAGAGCAAGAAGATAGAAGAGCTGGCCCTCGTCATCGACACCAGCTACTCCACCTCGGGTGAGCTGGTGCGGGCCTTTCTGGCCGAGACGTACACTCTGCTGAAGGGCAGGGAGAATTTCTTCCATCGGATGAATCTCCACCTCATCCAGGCCGACAACGCGGTGCGGCAGGATATTCCCGTCAAAAACGAAGACGACCTCATCCGTGCCATGAACCATTTCGAGCTGCGGGGCGGCGGCGGCACCGATTTCCGGCCCGCCTTCGAGTACGTCAGCCAGCTCTGCGCCGAGAAGAAGTTCTCGAACCTCCGGGGCCTGCTCTATTTTACCGACGGTATGGGGACTTACCCGGCCCGCCGCCCGGCTTACGACACGGCATTTCTGTTTCTGGGCGACCGCTTCGACGACGCCAATGTGCCGCCCTGGGCGATGAAAGTGGTGCTGGACGAAGAAGAATTTACCGGTGAGGCCGCCCGCAGCGCCTCGGCCCTGTCCGAAGCGCTGGCGGAGGAAGACGACCTCTACCGTGACCTCAACAATTCGTGATAACGAGGGAAAGAATATGAACATCAAACGAGCCAAAGAAGAGATCGAGCATACCGTCAAAGCGTACCTCGCCAAGGATGCTCTGGGCGAATACGCCATCCCGGCCATCCGCCAGCGCCCCATCCTGCTGATGGGGCCTCCGGGCATCGGCAAGACCCAGGTCATGGAGCAGGCGGCGCGGGAGTGCGGCGTGGCGCTGGTGGCCTATACCATCACCCATCACACCCGCCAGAGCGCCGTGGGCCTGCCCTTCATCCGTCAGCGCAACTACGGCGGCCGGGACGTCTCTGTGACGGAGTACACCATGAGCGAGATCATCGCCAGCGTCTACGCCAAGATGGAGGCCACCGGCCTGAAAGAGGGCATCCTCTTCATCGACGAGATCAACTGCGTCTCCGAGACGCTGGCCCCCACCATGCTGCAGTTTTTGCAGTGCAAGACCTTCGGCAATCAGGCCGTGCCTGCGGGCTGGGTCATCGTGGCGGCAGGCAACCCGCCGGAGTACAATAAATCCGTCCGCGATTTCGATATCGTCACCCTCGACCGCGTCCGCCGGATGGACATTGAGCCGGATCTGCCGGTCTGGAAGGACTACGCCCGTGCAGCCCACATCCACAGCGCGATCCTGAGCTATCTCGAACTGCACCCCCAGAACTTCTACCAGATAAACGCCGACGTGGACGGCACCCAGTTCGTCACCGCCCGCGGCTGGGAAGACCTCTCCAACCTGCTCAATACCTATGAGTCGCTGGGCCTGCAGGCCGATGAAGAGCTCATTCGCCAGTATATCCAGCACCAGAAGATCGCCGAGGACTTCTCGGCCTACCTCGACCTCTACTACAAGTACCGTGACGACTACGGCGTGGAGGACATTCTGGCCGGTCAGGCCAAGCCTGCCGCTTTTGCGCGGCTGCTGCAGGCCCCCTTCGACGAGAAGCTGAGCCTCGTGAGCCTGATCCTGTCCGGCCTCGAGACGCGCTTCTCTGCCTCCCGGCGGGCAGACGCTGCGGCCGACAGCTGCTATGCCTTCCTGCGGGAGACGAAGAAAGCCTTTGCCGAGATGCCCGCAGAGCTGGCGCAGGAGCCGAACTGCTGGGCGCAGCTCTTTGACCAGATGACCGCCGACTACGAGGCCGAGACCCAGAAAAAGCGCACCGCCGGTCTGCTGGATAAGCCCACGCTGGAAGCCCGCTTGCAGACCGCCAAGACCCTGCGCGGCTGGGAGAAAGAGCTTCTGCGCGCCGCCGCGCCGGACGCGGACGCCGCTTTCAAGGTGCTGCGCACCCAGTTCGGCACCCTGTCGGATGCCCGGGACACCGCCCAGCAGACGGCCAGCGCCGCGCTGGAAGCGGCCTTCGACTTTATGGAGCAGGCATTCGCCGAGAGTCAGGAGATGGTGGTCTTCGTCACCGAGCTGACCCTCTCGCCCGCCGCCCATGCCTTCATTGCCGAAAACGGCTGTGAGCGGTATTTCCAGTACAACAAAGACCTCCTGCTCGACCACCGCAAGGCGGCCCTGAATCAGGAGCTGGAAGCCGAACAGCGTCGGCACGGGATGCTGTAAAAGATATAAACGCAAACGAGGGGCCGCACAGCTGTGCGGCCCCTCGTTTTGTATGCAAAAAAGAAAAAGCATCTTGATAAGATCAAGATGCTTGGTGGTTGCGGGGGCCGGATTTGAACCAACGACCTTCGGGTTATGAGCCCGACGAGCTACCAGACTGCTCCACCCCGCGATATTTACTTGTCTGCATCAGCTGTTCGCTGACTGCTCAAGTATAATACCACAGAGGCGGGTGGATGTCAAGGGTTTTGGAAAAGTTTTTTACTTTTTCTTTCTGGGGTGGCGGACACGGTAGTAGATCATGCCGCAGACCGCGCCGATGAGGATGGCGGGCCATGCGCCCACAAGGAACACCGCCACGGCCTGTGCACCGGACACGAAGCCGGTCCAGCCATTGCGCAGGGCGGCCAGCAGCTTTGCGCCGAAGCTGCTGCTGGTGGGGGTCAGGGTCTCCACCTCGTTCAGGGTGATATAGACGGTGCAGCAGGAGACCTGATTGCTGTACCAGTCCAGCTGGCTCTGCCAGCTCTCGATCTGGTACTGCACATCGCTCAGGCTGGACTCGATCTCCAGCAGGTCGGCCAGGGTGTCGGCCTGGGCCTGCAGCTCCTGCAGGCGGGTGCGCTGGGCGGTCAGGCTGGCCAGCCGGGCCTCGGTGTCCATATACCGGGTGGTGATATCCTCCGCCTGCTGGTTCTGGTAGGTCACGCTGCCGGACTGGGCAGCGGCGGCCAGAAAGCTCTTGTAGCTGTCCTGGGGCACTCGCAAAGTCAGGCTGACGCTCCGGGTGCTGTCGGTGTTGGTGTACTCGCTGCTGGATTCCATATAGCCGTCCGCGTCAGAAAGGGCCGCATCCAGTGCCGCACGGGCGGTATCGTAATCCCGGGTCTCCAGCGTGAGGTTGGCAGTATAGATGATCTTGGCGCTGTCGGCGGTGCGGGTGGAAGCATCGCTCTCCGCTTCGCCGGAGGTCAGCAGGGAACCGCCGGTGGCAGTGTCTGCTGACCGGTGGCCGTCCTCTGCGCTGAAGGAGGAGATACCGTTGTCCGCAGAACCGTAGGTGGCGTTTTCGGTGTCCTCCATGGAGTAAACAGCTGCCTGCGGGGCGGCTGCCCTGGTGGCGGCGGCAGAGTAGTTGGAGGAAGAGCCGCCGCCCAGCAGGGTGACCCCTTTCCATTCGTAGGCATACACGGCACCGTACAGGCAGACCCCGCAGACTGCCACGCAGGCGGCCAGCTGGGCCCAGCGCCGGGCGGGGAAGCGGAGTGGCTTCTTCTGTTTTTTGGGGGTCGGGGAAGGCGCGGGCATGGCGATGCTCTTGGCACCGGGGGTCTCGGCGGCATTGGCCTGCAAGGCAAGCAGCTTTGCCTTCAGGTCATCGGAAGCGTGCAGATCGTCCACTTCCATCTTGTATTCATACCACCTCATCTTCGATCTCCTCCTTCAGCAGCGTATGTAACTGGGCGCGTGCCCGCCGCAGCCAGCTGAGCACCGTGTTGGTGGGCGCACCCAGCATCCGGCCTACCTCGGCGGCGGTGTAGCCCTCGTAATAATGGAGGTACACGGCGTTGCGGTAGTTTTCCGGCAGAGTGCGCACCGCATCGAGCACACTGCCGTCATTTCCGGATTCCGGGGCAGGAATGTTTTCGTCCAGTTCGGTGTCCTTCTGGCGCGCGGCCCGGGTGATATCCCGGCAGCGATTGATAGCGACCCGCAGCAGCCAGGCTTTGAGGTGCTCCTCACTCTCAAAGCGGCCTTCGTAGCGCAGGAGCTTTTCAAACACATCCTGCACCACGTCCTCCGCGTCGGCGGCGCAGCTGCAATTGTGCATCGCGGCGCGGAACACGGTGTCGCTGTATCGCTGTACAGCCAGCGCAAAAACTTCGTCTTTGGTCAACTGTCCCATAAGTCTCTTTCTCTCCTTTGCGGCCCCGGGCGGGGCTGGTGGAAACAACTGTTTCAAAGGGACGTTTCACCCCATATACGGGTGAAGCGCACGGATTATTGCATTAACGATAAAGCCTTTGGAAAAGGGCAATTTTCTCCGCAAGATACAGATCTGCTTTGGGGTGGGCCAGCCAGTGCTTCTGCCGGGTGGTCTGGCACAGGCGGCGGGCAAGGGCGGCAGGGTCGGTGTCGATGGCCTCCACATCCTGCAGGGTCAATTGCAGGGTCAGAGCGGCCGGGACATCCGGCAGGGGAGGCAGCGGGTCCTCCCAGACAAAGGGAGGCAGCAGCTGCACCGCGCAGACAGCGCGGGAACACTCCTCGGTGAGCAGCAGGGCGGCGGGGGAGCCATCCGGCTCCACATGCAGGCTGCTGTAAAGCAGCTGGAGGTTCCGGGGAGCAGAGAGCAGAACAGCACCCTTGTCCGCCGCTTCGCTGAGGGTGAGGCACCCGGCGGCCTCGTCGGCATAGATGCGCCGGGCCGGTGCCCGGAAGCTGGCATAGAGCGCAGGCAGGTGGAAAACGCCCGCCTTGTCCAGCCCGTGCTGCAGCAGCAGATAGAATTCGGTCAGCGGGTGGTCCGGGTCCGGCTGCGGCATCCCGAAGTCCGGCCGGGAAAGATGTCCTCCGCCCATAGTCTCCCTCCTTTTCCAGAGCATTACGCTTTTAGTATATGGGTTTTGCAACGGATTTTCAACTGTAATTGCAACGCTTTCGGAGAATGGGAAATTTTCCCGCGCGGCCAGAACCCTTTGCGGGGGAGCCTCCGGCAGACCAAAACGGGAGACAGGAACAAAAAGCCCGATCGTTCGGAAACGACCGGGCCTGTGCATATTGTGCTGAGAGAGACGCAGTTACTTCTGATAGCCCAGCGTAGCTGCCATCACGGCTTTGATGGTGTGCATCCGGTTTTCGGCCTCGTCAAAGACGATGCTCTGGGGGCTCTCGAATACCTCATCGGTCACCTCCATGGCATCGCGGCCAAAGCGCTCGCCCATCTCCTTGCCCACAGCGGTCTTGTGGTCGTGGTAGGCGGGCAGGCAGTGCATAAACACGGCCTTGGAGCCTGCAATATTCATCAACTCCTGATTGATCTGATAGGGGGCCAGGTCGTGGATGCGCTCGGCCCAGACCTCGATGGGCTCACCCATGGAGACCCACACATCGGTGTAGAGGACATCGGCACCCTGGGCAGCCTTGGCGGGGTCCTCCTCAAAGGTCAGGGTGGCACCGGTCTCGGCGGCAATGGCCTGGCACTGTGCGATCAGGGCGGCATCCGGCTGATACTTTTTGGGGGCGCAGGCGGTGAAGTGCAGGCCCATCTTGGCACAGCCCACCATCAGGCTGTTGCCCATGTTGTAGCGGGCATCGCCGAAGTAGACGAAATGGATGCCCTTCAGGCTGCCGAAGTGCTCCCGGATGGTCAGGAAGTCGGCAAGGATCTGGGTGGGGTGGAACTCGTTGGTCAGGCCGTTCCAGACCGGAACACCGGCGTAATGGGCCAGGTCTTCCACGATCTCCTGCCCATAGCCGCGGTACTCAATGCCGTCAAACATCCGGCCCAGCACCCGGGCGGTGTCGGCAATGGATTCCTTTTTGCCGATCTGGCTGCCCGACGGGTCAAGGTAGGTGACCTCCATGCCCAAATCGTGAGCGGCGACCTCAAAGCTGCAGCGGGTGCGGGTGGAGGTCTTTTCAAAGATCAGGGCGATGTTCTTGCCTGCCAGCTGCTCATTGTGGCGGATGCCGGCCTTTTTCTTGGCCTTCAGGTCAGCGGCCAGATCGAGCAGCACCTCGATCTCGGCAGGGGTGTAATCCAGAAGCTTCAGAAAACTGCGATTTTTCAGACTCATTGTATACTTTCCTCTCTATGCAATATAAAATGTATATTTATTCGATAAGATGGTTCTATTATATAACGAATAAACCGTATTTTCAAGGGAAAGTTTTGGGAGAAACCTCTCAGTCGCGGGCGCTGCCGCGACAGCTCCCCTAGTAGGGGAGCCCTTGGCAGAGGATTTGTTTTTCGCAATGATCGCTGGCGCTCCAAAACCAATGCCTGCCGCAGGACAAACAGGAGCGAAGCGCTGACCCACGAAAACGCGACGGTATGCCAAGGCCTCTCCTACTAGGAGAGGTGGCATCGAGCGAAGCGATGATGACGGAGAGGTTTCGTTCCCCTTACAGCTCCAGCAGTTCCTTCCGTCCGCTGGGGGTGTAGGCGGTCAGCCGCACGCCTGCTTTTTTGAACATGAACCGCGCCGCCACGCTGGAATCGGAATCGTGGTACTTGTCGCCGTAGTACACCACCTCGGAGATGCCGGACTGGATGATGGCCTTGGCGCACTCGTTGCAGGGGAAGAGGGTCACGTAGACCCGGGCACCCTTCAGGTTGTTGTGGGCGCTGTTCAGGATGGCGTTGAGCTCCGCATGGCAGACGTACATATACTTCGTGTCCAGCGGGTCGCCCTCGCGCTCCCACGGCATGGCATCGTCATCGCATCCAATGGGCATTCCGTTGTAGCCCAGGGAGAGGATCTTGTTCTCCGGGCTGACAATGCAGGCTCCCACCTGGCTGCTGGGGTCCTTGGAGCGCATGGCGGTGAGCAGGGCGATGCCCATAAAGTATTCATCCCAGTTGATGTAATCGGTGCGTTTCATGGCAAAGTGCCTCCCTCTATCTTTCATTGGGTCTATTGTACCATGCCAACCCACGTCCTGCAATCGATTTTGCGCGCATCCGGTCAAAATGCACAAAAGAACCCTGGGAAGTTTGGCGGACAGGTGAAAGAAAATTTCGGACAATCTATTTGAAATTCATTTGGAGTGTGGTATTATCTTTGTAAAATATGCCACAAAAACGGAGAGGCTGCTCCGTGCGGCGGAAATGAGGGAAAAACCGATATGAAATACGCAAGCAACAACATCCGTAATATCTTGATTGCAGGCCATGCCGGCAGCGGCAAAACGACGCTGACTGAGGCACTGGTCTATTTTTCGGGCGCAGCAGAGCGTATGGGCCGTGTTGAGGACGGCACCACGATTTCGGACTTTGACCCTGAGGAAGCAAAGCGGAAGGCAAGTCTGTCGGCATCCGTGGTGCCGGTGGAGTACGAAGGCATCAAGTACAACCTGATCGATGCGCCGGGCCTGTTCGACTTTGAGGCAGGTGAGTATGAGGGCATCCGCGCTGCCGAGAGCGTGCTGGTGTGTGTTTCCGGCCGCAGCGGCGTGACCGTGGGCGCGGAGAAAGCCTTCCAGCTGGCCCGCAAGAACGGCAAGGCCACCATGGTGTTCATCTCCAAGTGCGACCTGGAAAATGCCAACTACTTCAAGATCCTGGAGGAGATGAAGATCAAGTTCGGCTCCACCGTCTGCCCCTGTGTTGTGCCCGCCAAGCTGGACGACGGCACCCCTGTCTACATCAACCTGTTCAGCCAGAAGGCCTTCAAGTATGAGAGCGGCAAGCAGATCCAGGTGGAGCTGCCCGATATCGGCCACCGCTTCCAGGGCCTGATCGAGGCCATGAGCGAGGCCATTGCCGAGACCGACGATGAGCTGATGGAAAAGTTCTTCGGCGGTGAACCCTTTACGACCGAGGAGATCGTTGAGGGAATGCGCAAGGGCGTTAAGGACGGCCTGATCACCCCCGTGTTCTGCGGCAGCGCCGTCAACCAGCAGGCATTGGATATGCTGCTGTTCAATATGCACAAGCTCCTGCCCAGCCCGCAGCACGATGCCGCCATCCTGGCCGAGAATGCCAGCGGCGAGCCTGTGGAGCTGCACTGTGATGAGACCGAGCCCACCGCAGCCTATGTCTTTAAGACTGTGGCTGACCCGTTCGTAGGCAAGCTGAGCTACCTGCGCGTCATCAGCGGCAAAGTGACCGCCGGCGAGCCCCTGACCAACGCCCGCACCGGTGATGTGGAAAAAATCGGCAAGCCGCTGACCGTCATCGGCAAGAAGCAGGTCGAGACCGACGGCATCGGTGCCGGTGATATCGGCGCTGTGGCAAAGCTGGTCAGCGCAAAGACCGGCGATACCCTGTGCGATGCTTCCCGCGTGGTCAAGCTGCCCGCCGCTACCTTCCCGCTGCCCAGCCTGTTCATGGCAGTTACCGTGGCCAAAAAGGGCGATGAGGGCAAGATCTCCAGCGCACTGGCCCGCCTGATGGAAGAAGATCCGACCCTGAGTTACATCAATAACGCCGAGACCCACCAGCAGATCATTGGCGGTCTGGGTGAGCAGCATCTGGATGTGGTCAAGGCCAAGCTGAAGAATAAGTTCGGCGTGGAGATCGGTCTGGAAGCTCCCCGCATTGCCTACCGTGAGTCCATCCGCAAGGCCTGCCAGAAGCAGGGCCGCCATAAGAAGCAGACCGGCGGCCACGGCCAGTTCGGTGATGTGTGGATCGAATTCTCCCCCTGCGATGCAGACGGCTTGGAGTTTGCAGAGCGCGTTGTCGGCGGCGCAGTGCCGAAGGGCTTCTTCCCCGCTGTTGAAAAGGGTCTGCGCGAGTGCATCGCAAGAGGTCCTCTCGCCGGTTATCCGGTCGTCGGTCTCAAGGCGACGCTGTATGACGGCTCCTATCACCCCGTAGATTCCAGCGAAATGGCGTTTAAGACCGCTGCTTCCATTGCCTATAAAAACGGCATGCCGCAGGCGAACCCCGTTCTGCTTGAGCCCATCGGCGAATTGAAGGCTACCGTGCCGGACGCTAACATGGGCGATATCATGGGCGAAGTCAACAAGCGCCGCGGCCGCGTGATGGGCATGACGCCTACTGCCGACGGTGAGCAGATCATCGAGGCGGAGGTACCCATGGCGGAGATGACCTCTTACGCCATCGACCTGCGGGCCATGACTCAGAGCCGCGGCTCCTTCGTGTTCCACTTCGTCCGCTATGAGGACTGCCCCCCCGCTGCCCAGGCCAAGGCCATTGAGGCCGCCAAGGCGATGGCAGAGGAATAAGCGGAAGAACAGAGAGCACAGGGAAGCCTAAATTGGACCAATGTGTAGCACTGGGGACCGCTGGTATGGCGGTCCCCAGTTATTTTTTTGGTGGACCGGAGCTGCTTTGGCTTCTTGTGGGCGGTACATGGAAGGCAGGATCTGCCTCGTTTGTTCCGGCATTAGAAACCAAGAGTCGGCTTTCCTGTCTGTCCTGTCAAATCTTTTGGGAAATCCGGGGCGCCTCTTGCAGTTTTTCTGTGCTTGTCTTATAATGGAGGGCAGAACAGAACACCGCCTTTTCCGGGGGCGGCCTGGATATTTCCCCCGCGCTTTCGCGGGAGGTCAGAGAAGGAGTATGCTATGACAGCCAACGAAAAGAAGCAACTGATGGCCGCGGCCTGTAAGGTGCGCATGGGAGTGATCAAGGGGACCCACGCCGCGAAGGCCGGCCATCCCGGCGGGAGCCTGTCCGCCGCAGATCTGTTTACCTATCTGTACTGCAAGGAACTGAACGTGGATCCCAAGGATCCAAACTGGGCGGACCGGGACCGCTTTGTGCTGTCCAAGGGTCACACCGCCCCCGGCCTGTATGCGGCGCTGGCGCTCCGGGGCTTTTTCCCGGAGGAGGACCTGCTGACGCTGCGGCATATTGGCAGCTATCTCCAGGGTCATCCCAACATGAACACAGTGCCCGGCGTGGATATGTCCACCGGATCGCTGGGGCAGGGGGTGTCCGCCGCCTGCGGCATGGCGCTGGCGGCCCGGCAGCAGGGCAAGTCCAGCCGGGTGTACACCCTGTTGGGCGACGGCGAGATCCAGGAGGGCCAGGTGTGGGAGGCCATGATGTTCGCCCACCACTATAAGCTGGACAACCTGTGTGTCATCATCGACAACAACGGCCTTCAGATCGACGGCAACGTGGCCGACGTGATGAGCCCCTATCCCATCCCGGAGAAGCTGCGCGCCTTCGGCTTTGAGGTGGCGGAGATCGACGGCCATGATTTTGAGCAGATCGAGGCCGCCTTCACCAAGGCCCGGGAGACCAAGGGCGTCCCCTTTGCCATTGTGATGAAGACTACCAAGGGCAAGGGCGTCAGCTTCATGGAGAACCAGGCCGGCTGGCACGGCAAGGCCCCCAACGACGAGGAATATGAGATCGCCATGAAGGAGCTCAGCGCTCAGCTGGCGGAAGTGGAGGCGATGTAAGATGGCGGATGTGAAAAAGATCGCGACCCGTGAGAGCTACGGGAACGCCCTGAAGGAGCTGGGCGCGGAGCATGACGACCTGATCGTCTTTGACGCCGATCTGGCCGGCTCCACCAAGACCGGCGTGTTCAAGAAGGCCTATCCCGACCGGCACTTCAACTGCGGCATTGCCGAGGGCAATATGATGGCGGTGGCCGCCGGCGCGGCCTCCATGGGCATGGTGGTGTTTGCCTCCAGCTTTGCCATGTTCGCCGCCGGGCGGGCCTTTGAGCAGATCCGCAACTCCATCGGCTACCCCCACCTGAACGTGAAGATCGGCGCTACCCACGGCGGCATCTCCGTGGGGGAGGACGGCGCTTCCCACCAGTGCTGCGAGGATTTTGCCCTGATGCGGTCCATTCCCGGCATGGTGGTCATGTCCCCCGCG
>OJSJ01001640.1_pt1 | contig 15208 bp, 20 predicted proteins | sample 1599381 | NCBI WGS metagenome assembly OJSJ01 (sample SAMN04168658, study PRJEB22393) | human gut metagenome | biome: human gut microbiome; feature: stool | host: Homo sapiens | collected 2014-03-24 | reverse complement strand
AATCAAAGCCGCCGTTTCTTTTTATCTTCTAATGAAATGACGCGGTATCACTGTTGAAATCGGCGGCTAAAGGAGGTAGCCGCCATGAAGCAAAAAGCATATCGACAAAATCCGACAGTTATTGACTTATCAAAAAAAGCCCGCCCACCACCGGGGGAAACTACGCTTATATATATGAACTGTCTAATCATCTGGATACTGCTTACAATGCCTATGCGCCCGTCCGGGCTTTTCGGACGGGCGCATTTTGTACGTTCAAAAAATTTTTGAAGAAATTTCAAAAAATCTTCGGCGTTTTTGAAAAACGCCGTATTGCCCCGCGAAAAGGGGGGAAGCACCACCAACTTTCCAACGAGAAAGGAGGTGAGAATGTGGAACCTAATAGCAGGGAGTTTTACAAACAGTGTGCTTTTCAGAAGTTTTGTAATACGGTATTGCACAATGAAGCTTGCGACACCCATAGAGAACTTCGCAGACACAAGGCAAAGGAAGTGACCTTTTCCGACATGACCTTAGACGAAGCGCGGCAGCTTCATACGTTTGATGAATATTTCAAACGTGAAGCCGCCGAAACCGTCTTTGAGAAAGCCGGGAAGAAAATCACGCCAAAGCTGCTTCTTGAAGCAATCCGTACTTTGCCGGAAGAAAAGCGCAAAGCCATATTGCTGTATTACTTCGAGGGAATGAACGATACCGAGATTGCGGAGCTGTTCAACACGTCGAGAAGCACGATACAGTACAGGCGGACAAGCTCTTTTGAGAAATTAAGAAAATATCTGGAGGAAAATGCTGATGAATGGGACGAATGGTAACGAACCCGGCTACCCGGAAAATGCCCTTGTTCCTTATCCTGTCATTGTGGCAGCGACAAAGGGCGACCCGGACGCCATGAAGATTGTCTTGCAGCATTTCAGCGGCTACATAGCCCGCCTCTCCATGCGGAAGCTGTACGACGAGCGCGGGAACGTCTATTTTGGCGTAGACCACGACATTCGGGAACGGCTGCAAGCAAAACTGATGATGGCTGTCCTCACCTTTAAGGCAGAGGAATAAACCGCAGCGGCGGCGGGACGCTTTCTCTCTCCCCCTTTTCCGTTCCGCTGCTGACGCGGCAGCAAAGCCATTCTGAACCTTGACAAAGAAAGCGGCGCAAGATAACGGCGGCGCAGCATAGGGCAAATCGGATACGTTCCTTTTGCGCCGAGCCATACGGTGGGTGCGCCATGACGCTATCCGGGTGAGGTTATCCCCGCCCGGACAGCCGAGCGACCAACACCGCGCCGGAAAGCAAGTGTAGCGGCTTGCGGGCGACGACACGCAGAATATACAATGATACTTCCTTACAGCCACAGTCCGAGCGTTAAGAGCGTCGCAGGCAATGGGTAGGGCGGCATGAGAACCATGCCGGGGTGAAATTCCCATGAGGTTATGCTAATAACCGTCCGATTAAAGCCTTTGTTTTATTGAATAGTGGACTTGCTGCTATTCATAGACTATATTATATGTTTGCGAAAGAAAGGGGGATTTTCTTTGACGCAAAACCAAACGCCCGTTACCACAACGGAGCATAAAATAGGAAAAGTTACTTACCTTGTATGTTCGTCCGCAAGTGAACGCGCAACGGACACACTGGATAAAAAGATAAAAAAACTCATTCGCAAAGACATGGAACTGAACCCCGCAAACGCCCGGAAATAGGGCGTTTCTTCACATTTTATACATGACACAGGCAGCGGTATGTGGTATAATATAGACAGTACAAATACCATGCTTGTCTGTCGTCGGAAAGGAGGACAAAATGTTACAGACAGACAAGATTACCGCTTTATATTGCAGATTGAGCCAGGAAGATATGCAAGCCGGGGAAAGCGAGAGCATACAGAACCAAAAACTGATTTTACAAAAGTATGCTGACGAACACCACTTTTTCAACACGCGCTTTTTCGTAGACGACGGATTTTCCGGCGTGAGCTTTGAGCGTGAGGGGCTTCAAGCCATGCTGCATGAGGTTGAAGCCGGGAACGTGGCGACCGTCATAACAAAAGACCTTTCCCGTCTGGGACGTAATTATCTGAAAACCGGCGAACTGATAGAGATTGTTTTCCCCGAATACGAAGTGCGCTACATTGCCATTAACGACGGTGTAGACACAGCAAGGGAAGATAACGAGTTTACCCCTCTGCGGAACTGGTTCAACGAGTTTTACGCCCGCGACACCTCAAAGAAAATCCGGGCTGTCAAACAGGCAAAGGCGCAGAAAGGCGAGCGCGTCAACGGCGAAGCTCCTTACGGCTACCTTATCGACCCGGATAACCGCAATCATCTGATACCCGACCCGGAAACGGCGCACGTCGTAAAACAGATTTTTGCAATGTATGTACGGGGCGACCGTATGTGTGAAATCCAGAACTGGCTGCGGGACAATGAAATACTGACCGTCGGGGAACTGCGCTACCGCAGGACAGGGAGCAAACGCCACCCCCGCCCACAGCTCAACGCATGGTACAACTGGCCGGATAAGACGCTGTACGACATTCTGACAAGGAAAGAATATTTAGGGCATACCATAACCGGGAAAACCTACAAGGTATCTTATAAGTCGAAAAAGACGAAAAAGAACCCGGAGGAAAAAAGGTATTTCTTCCCCAACACTCACGAACCTTTGATTGATGAAGAAACCTTTGAACTTGCACAGAAGCGGATTGCCACCCGGCAACGCCCGACAAAGGTTGATGAAATTGACCTGTTTTCCGGGCTGCTCTTTTGTGGGGACTGCGGCTACAAAATGTATGCAGTACGCGGAGCCGGGACGCTTGAACGGAAACACGCCTACACTTGCGGCAACTACCGCAACCGGGCAAGAAATGATATGCTCTGCACTACGCATTATATCCGCAAAAGCGTATTGAAAGAACTTGTCCTTGCAGACTTGCAGCGAGTAACGTCTTATGTGAAAGAGCATGAACAGGAGTTTATCGAAACCGCCAACGAGTGCAGCGCAAAGGCAGTACAAAAGACGCTGACACAGCAGCGGAAAGAGCTTGACAAGGCGCAGAACCGTATTAACGAGCTGAACATCTTATTCCGCAAGCTCTACGAGGACAACGCTTTAGGGAAACTTTCAGATGAACAATTTGCTTTTCTGACTTCCGGCTATGATGAAGAAAAAAAGACGCTGACCCGGAGGATTGCGGAGCTGTCACAGGAAATCGACAACGCCACCGAGCGCAGCGCGGACGTAAAAAGGTTTGTCGCACTGGTACGCAGATACACAGCGATTGAAGAACTGACCTACGAAAACGTCCATGAATTTATTGACCGTATTCTTATTCACGAACTGGATAAGGAAACGAACACCCGCAAAATCGAAATCTTTTATAGCTTTGTCGGCAGAGTTGATACAGGTGACAAGCCTACCGAAAGTATCTCCTATTTCAGACAGATAGGAGCCGACGTAAAGAGTTATGCTATCTAACATACATCAAAAAGAGGTAAGATAACACCCTCTGCAAAAAAGGTATCGTTATCTTACCTCAACAAAATTGCGGCCCGTATAGCCGTCATCCACATAATACTCATACTGGAACATCCCATGCTTTTCTGCGAAATCCCGGAGCATGAGTTTCTGGTTGCTGATGCTCATACTCTCATTGTCGCCGCCGTCATCCAGAGAGATACGGCAGTAGAGAGCGGTGATTTTCTCATAGACTTGTTTTTTCCTGCTCATAGCGTTCTCCTTCTATGAACAGGGACACGATACCATTATCATACCATGCCCCTGTCCCTGAATCAACCGTTTTTACGCAGCGTTCTCCGCCATCTCACGCTGTTCCAGCCATTCCTCGAAGTGTTCGCAGGTCTGGCGCTCGATCAGTTGCTCAAAGGCTTCCCGCATGGATTTCTCCCCGGAGAACTCCCGCACCACCATAAAACGGACTTTATTTTTCTGCTGCTTGCTTTTTTCCATAGGCTACCTCCATAGAGTGGCAGGCCAGACAATAGCACACCGGCAACGAAGTCCGGCAACGAACCTCCAAAAACCTGTAAACTACCGTCTGGCCTGCAAATCTTACTTTCTAAATTTTCTTGAAAAATCTCGTTGCTTTCGTTGCCGGAGATAGAGATAGATATTAGAAAATGCCTTATTTACAGGCTTTTTCCGTATCCAGACCGGAAAATCCCCGGCAACGAACCCGGCAACCAAGTGACAACCATCCCGGCAACAGACCGCTATTTTTATGCGATCCACTCTTTGGGAAGTTCCAGCTGGCGGCATTCTTCCTCGGTCAGCTCCACAAATCCATCTTCGTTGCCGGGCAGTTCGTTGCCGGAAACGTCCCGTTCCCAGCCCTTCTGCCTGCCATATCCGGCAAACATCCTCGGATTGGAGAACGGCTTCCAGCCCGTCACCACCGTGTTCATGATCTCGTTGATATTGTGAAGCTGCCACCGCTTCGGCTCGTCATAGGTGTGGCCCAGCGCCTCCTTGAAAAGCTGTTTGGAGCAGACCATGCTGCCGGTGTAGTGTTCCAGAAAGCCCTGTATCTGCCCGGCCTCCGTGTCCTCCGGCATGAAATCCTTCTGTACCTCCACCAGCTGGCGCTGGATGGACTTGCTGAACTTCATAGAGTAGTGGCCGCTGCGGTAAATCGTCATGGCCTCCGCCCAGACCTGCAAAAGATAGGCTCTGGAGGCGTCCTCGTCCTCCAAAATGTGAACCTCCGCATTCTCCGGGTAAATCATGATCGGAAGGAACCGCCGGTTCCCGGCCCGGTCAAGGGGAAGGAAATCCAGCGTGTTAGACGAACCGCCGAACACGCACTGCCGCAGCCGGTCTTTGGGCTGGGCCTCGTAAGGTGTGCGGTAGGTTTCCTTCTGGCGGCTGATGAAAGATCGGATTTCCTCAATGCTTTTGGCGCTGCTGGTGGCCAGCATTTCCGACATCTCAATGATCCAGTGGCCTTGCAGCTTTAGGAATACCCGGTCATCGTCCAGCTTTTTCAGGTCATCGGAAAACCATTCGTCCCGGATTGCCAGCAGCCGGAAGAAGGTGGACTTTCCTGCACCTTGTCCTCCAACCAGACAGAGCATGGTTTCAAACTTGCTTCCCGGTTTGAATACTCGGCTGATTGCGCCCAACATGAACAGCCGCAGACATTCATAGGTGAACTCGCTTTCCTCCGCTCCGAGAAAATGGGGCAGGGCGCAGCGGATGCGCTCTGTGCCGTCCCATTCCAGACCGTTCAGATAGTCACGGATGGGGTGGTACTTGTTGCAGTCAGCGACAATGGAGATTGCTTTCTGGATTTTCTTTTCGCTGGTCAGCGTGTACTGATCTTCCAGATAGAGCATCAGATAATTCAAATCCGTATCGTTCAAGGTCGTTGTCGGCTTGCTCCACCAGAGCGGCCTCACAATATCAATGCGCTCCGTCAGGATGTTGTAGCGGATCGCTCCTTCCAGCTTCGGGTCATTCTGAAATACCGTCAGACAGTTTCGGATGCTGTTTTTGACCGCTCCGTTATCGGTCGAGTCCAGACTTCCTCTGACTTCCTCCACGGTCATGCTCGTCTGGGTGTTCTGCAAATCGTTGCTCAAGATTCATCACCTCTTTTCTTTGCTCGGCAACCAGAGCCTTCTTTTCATCGACTGTGCCGTACAGAAGAACATCCAGCAGATATTCGATATGGCTTTCTCTTTGCAGGGCTTCCACAAAAAGCGGATGCCATTCATCCTCCGGCTGCTTTGGTGCGTATTGCTGCTTCCATGTCCTGAGATGATGGAAGTAATCGGACAGCACCTTGTAGCATCTGCTTTCTTCCTGGCGGTATCTCTGTTCCGGGGTAGGCTCTCGGATATGGGGCTTGATTCGATGCTTCTGCCTGTTGTCGTAACTGATACCGAAATCGTCAGCCAGCTTCACAGCGGCTTCCCGGCTGGGCAGACCGAACAGCCGGGAAACAAAATCAACGGCATCTCCGTCCGCTTGGCAAGCGAAACAATGGAAACGCTTGTCCACCTTCATGCTGGGATTCTTGTCATTGTGAAACGGGCAGACTGCCATGCCATGACGGCTGACCTGAATGCCATACATCTCTGCCGCCTGTCGGGTGGTCAAGTTCTGTTTGACCGCTTCAAATACATTCATTGCATCTTCCTTTCGGGGAACAAAAAAGACACCTGACATTTTCACAATGAAAACGGCAAGTGCCTTACAGTTCCATATTCTGTTTTTTCTGTTGCGGGGTTTTCTGCTCCGGCTGATGGTTGCTCTGCTCTTGCAGGAACTTCATTTTTTCCGTGACGGAGTGCTTCGGTTCGGGCTTTTTCTCGATCTCGGACTGCTCCGGCGTGAGGACTTTGCTGACCCAATAGCGAATATCCTTCATCGGCTGCAATTCCTCCTTGGCGGTGGCAAGCTGTCCGGCAAGCTCGGTGTGGGTTGCTTTCAGCTTGTCATATTCCGCTTGCAGGGAATCCAGATTGACATTCAAATCCACGCCCTGCTTTTTGAGATAGCGGAACGCTTTGTTGAAGCTGTCCAGCTCGTCCTTGTGGCTTTCTGCGAACGCTGCCTGTCGTGCTTTCCAGCCGATTTTCAGATACTTGTCATGAACCGCTTTGTGAGTCTGGCAGTCTGCCACGGCGTTCTGAATGCCGGTAATGACCTTCATGCGGGCGGATGCTTTCTTCATGTCGGCATGGATGCCCTTGGACTTCTCACTCATGCCTTGCAGGGCTGCATCCAAATCTTCCAGCGTGAAAAGCTCATGCTCTTTCAGATAGATGATGGCTTTGGATACTGCCTTCAAATCATCGGTCGTGCCTTTCTGCTGACCGTATCTTGACCAGTCGCTGCGTTCTGCTTTTCGCAAATTCAGATAGTCACGCAGCAGAAGAACCAGATCGGGCGAAGTGTTCTTTGCTTGTGCTTCCGTTTCTGCAAAGGCTTCCTTGGTCGCTTCCACAATGTCTGCAATCCAGTTCCGCAGATTTTGGATGGTGCTGCGGATGGCATTCATCATGCGGTTAGCCGCCTTAATATCCCGGTTGAGATTGCCGATGTTGGTTTCAATGCCCTTGCGTTCCAGAGCGCAAACGGCGGCTCCCATGTGGATGGTCGGAATCTTATCCAGTCCCTGCCGTTCATAGGAGCGCATATCCACTCGCTCAGGGCTTCCGGCAAGTTCCAGATACTTATTTTGAACAAGCTCCCAGCCGTGTCTCCATTCCTCGGCATGGTACTGCTCGTTCCAGTCAACGGTATCCTCCTTGTGGCTTTTCCAGTTGCCGGAGGGAAGTCTGATACGCTCTCTGTTCTCGTCAAGGTCGTAAACCTTGCGGCTCTTGGGCAGCCACTTTCCATTTTCATCAATGGCTCTCATGGTCAGCATGATATGGCAATGAGGATTGTGTCCGGGAGGATCTGGGTCATGGATTGCAAAGTCACAGCACATTCCCTTGGACACGAAATGCTCTCGGCAGTATTCCTGCATCATCTGCGGATACATTGCGGTCGGAGCTTCTCTCGGCAGGGCAACCACAAATCGCCTTGCAAGCTGGGAGTTCCATTGCTTCTCTACTTCCTCGGCAGCGTTCCAAAGTGTTGCTCGGTCAGCATATCCGGGTGGGGCATTAGTGGGTAGCATGACCTCTGTGTAAACCACCTCTTTCTTGTAAAGATAGTTTTTCATCTTCTGGTCATACTCGGAAAACAGCTTCTCTCCGGCTTGGTAGGCAGCTCCGGCAACAGCAGAGCTGCCCTTGCTTCGCTGGACAATGCGGATTTCCAAATGTGGTACTGGCATTTTGGTTTGAACCTCCTTTCGATGGTACAAAAAAAGACCGATACTTTTCAGCACGGTCGGGCAGGGGGATATTCACTTGTTGTCGGGGAATGATTGCTTGCAATCGTTCCTCGGCGGCAAGTCTACAAAGGGGTAGCTGGCAAAGCCAGCGCAGGGGAAGTGTAGCTTCCTCTGGATAATTGAAGCAAGGGACTTTTGCGGAAATCATCAGCTCCATGCAATGGGCTTTCGGCAGAACGCAATCACCATCTTTAGGTGGTGTATAATTGCGCCCTGTTTCAAAACAGGGTTTTCAGCCCTCATCCGCTTCCTGCGTTTCTCTCCGGCTCTCAATCAGCAGATTCAGCTTCTTTTGAACCGCTTCGCTCTGGAAGATGAAGGTCAGCAGCTCCATCACATCCTCATCGGTCAGGACGGTCGGCTCTTTCAAAAAGGTCTCCAACATTCCGGCACGAGTGCAAAGCCGATGGGTTCTCTCGCTTCTGGTCAGCCGTTTCAGCTCGCTCTGCAATCGCTTCTCCTTGTGCTTGGCTGCGGTCAGCTTCCGCTCCGCAACATACTGTTTGTGTCTCAGCTTTTCCAATTCTTCGCTCATGGGCAACTTCTCCTTTCTGATAATGGGCAAAACAAAAGCGACCAACTTTTTACGGTTGATCGCCTTTGGCTTAATCATTATTTTTTCAAATCATATATCTTAATACTTTTCCTAAACATTCATAACTGGAAGCAGTAGAAACTGTATCATTACTTCCCGGAGCATTGATACTCACTCCGTAGCATATACCATGTTGATTGTAATAATTCAGTAGAACCTGCTCATAAGTACCACTTGGAGAGGAAGAAGATTCTCCGCTATTTAGCCATCTCCAATTACCAATAGCTTCATAAACAAAACTGTCAATCACAATACCTGACAAATGATAACTCGAAAAATAATTATCTCGAATATATCGAATATGTCTACAAGTATCATAAAGCAATCCGTTGCTACTTCTGTTTTTCTCAGCCATAGCTTCTTGCTCCGCCTTTGGATTGGTAGATTCCCATTTTCCACCGCAATTTGTATTTGGATATTTATATCCACCATATATGCTCTTGAATGTCGGAACAATTTCAAAACGCATTCCATCGGAAAATGAAATTTTTATAACTTGTCCATCAGCCCGAACATCACTTCTCGGATAAACATTTAATATTGCGTTTCGCACAGCCTGCAATAATCTTGATTGACCATTGCCACTCAGATTATTGTAGTGGTCAAAAAGATTACTTGGAAGTTCCACAAGAATATCTACATCGCTTGTATTGATAGCTGTATTTCTTCCATAGCTTCCTACATAAAGGCTATGCAATGTGTCGCTTATTGAATTCCAAAACTCTTTATTGACGGCTTTTGTTACTGTATGATAGCGGAGGGAAATAAGATTTCTGGTATCTTGACCTATTTTCTCTCCATGCTTCTCAACTCTGTTGCTCATTTATTTTCCCTCCTCAATGATAATGGTAAAAAGGAATCAATCTCTGCATCTGTAAAAGTATTATCCTTTTTTATTTTCAATGCTTTGCTTGCCTTATCAACAGCCTCATCTGTTGTGGTGGGTGCTTCAAGATATATAGCATCTGTTTTTTCAACCAATTCTTTATATCTTGCAAGAAGATTTTCAACTGAATCCACTTTCAGTTTTATCTCTGTTAGTAAGACCTTATACTGATCTCTTACAGCAATCAATTTGTTAGCAGCTGCTTTATGAGAAGTGATAAACTTCTGCAAATCGAATGATTTGAAGTATGCCGTTATATAAACTGTAGCAAATGAAATTAGGGCAGAAACTAACTTCAACCACAGTGGATCCGTAAATATTAAAGCAACAATTCCAACTGATGTTAGAGATGCAGCTCCTATATTAACGGTTTCCATTTTTTTGAATTTCTCGGCATAAATATCTGCTTGCTTTTCCTGTATTTTATGCGACCAAACAACGCTGGCATAGGAATCTCTCACTACATCTTCCAGCATTTTGTAATTTTCTATCATTTATCATGCCCTTTCTACATTTTATACCGATATGAACAGCTTGTAGCAAATTATTCACAAATGATATATTAGAAATTGGAATTACTTTCCTCAATCTCATGCATTGCTTTCACAATCATGCCTTTTGTTGTTTCATCTCCCCACACATCAAATGGGCATTTGTTCAACAAATTCATGGTACATTGAGAATAGGTGTTATTCGAGACATAATCACCGTAAGCTTCCAATCCGCTTATAAAACGCTTGAGAATTGCTTTGAAACTTTCGTTGCCACAATCAACTCCAATCCATGGTCTGCCTAATTCAAAGGCTGCTCCAAGAGTTGTACCACTTCCTGCAAAACAGTCCATAACTAAATCTCCTGGATTTGATGAAGCATTTACTATCATCTTTATCATGTCATAATTTTTTTCTGTAGGATATCCAGTTGTCTTTTGAGATTGATTAACGGAATCTCGATAATCCAACCAAATATCCTGTACTGGAATTCCTTTATCCGGTTCACAAAAGACCATCCTTCTTGGATTTCCAGTAGGACTCCAATAAATCTCTCCAGCAGCATCTAATTCATCAAGTTTTTGCGGCGTGTATTGCCAATGCTTACCTTGTGGAGGCATCTTTCCTCTCCATTCTTTTCCGGTTTCTCCATTGCGGATTCCAGGCGCATGTACTGGTACCTTCTTATATCTTCTGCCTGTTTTTTCATCAACACAAGGATATTGTTCAATCATCTTGTCCATTTCCCACGGAGAGTAAGGTCTGTTCCAAATATATTTTCCTGTTTTGGAATAAAACATAACATAGTCCGAGATATTACCATAGGTGTTTTTGGTGTAATTTTTTGTACTACACTTCTTGCGAGTTATAAATGCTCTACAATTTTCCTCACCGAATATCTCATCCATTATTAGCTTCATGGTGAAAGCCATTTTTCCATCCAAATGAAGATAAATAGAACCGTCAGTAGCCAATAATTCACGCATGATTATCAGCCTTTCACGAAGGAATTCAACATACTCTCCTCCACACAGAAAATCACTGTATGCGTGCTCTTGATTTCGATTTACAAAATTTGATGCAGTAGCGAACGGAGGATCTATATAAATCAACTTAACTTTGCCCTTATATCCATTGTTAAGCAAATACAAGAGGGCATCCTTGTTGTCTCCGCAATAGAAATGATTCTCGCCAGTTCCATTTACATCATAAATTTTTTCAAATGTATGGTAAGAACTTTCTAAGATTTCATCTACATTAACTTTTCCATCATACGAGACAACTACAGGAATTTTTCGCTTAACAGTCTTAGTTTTAGGTGGTATTCCTGTCGCCATTATTCTTCTCCCTTAAGCCATTTTTCTGTCAGTCTTTCATCTATCATTCTTAGCGTTACAACCCTTACTTCGTTAGGATGTCGTTCCTCAATTCTTGAATAATCTTCCCACATAGAACCTAAAAGCAATCCAGGTCCGTCATTAAGAAAAATCACTTTTGTCTTTAATCCAGTAGCATGAACATAATTCAAAATCTCATCAGAACAGTTTTTATATCCTCCAGTACGATCATCCTCCTGAGCGCCACCTCGATCGCCATCATACCTCGCAAGTCCAACTGCATATATGGTCTTTTTATCTTTTGATGAAATTACAAAATCAAGCGGACGACTTATATTAGGGTAATCCTTCCAGAATTCCGTAGCCTGAATATCTGCTCCAGATCTTTTGGGACCCCATACATACAAGTCTGGGAATTTGATTTGCATCATATCAAAAAATTTTTCTGTTAAATCGTACCCTTTTTTGCCCCTGTCTTTATACTCCCACAGAATAGCACATATAGCTTCATCAGGAAAAGGGCGAGAATCATATTTATCTTGGACAACATGAATTGGTCTAAATCCATTTCCAAATTCCATGCAAATTTGTTTTGCTTTTGTGTTTTTCTTCAGCATTTCTACAGGAGTTTCTGGAGAAACATATTTTCTAAACACACGACAGAGCTGAGTTCTCATCCATTGATTCGGAACAGATGCTATATTCATGAACAATGCATTGGAACTTTCAGATCTATGTAAAATTTCCGAAAAAGTTTCCAGCACAGGAGAATACAATCTACAAGCATCTTCTAAAATATCAGGGTAATATTCACCAGTTGAAAGCGTAATATAATTTCTTCTTTCTTCTGGCTTAAAATCTCTAAATGTTCTCATTTTCTTTCTCCATTCATATCAATAAAATCTAAAATATCGTCTACTTTGCAGTCCAAAGCAAGACATATCTTTTCGATGCTATCCAATGATACATACTGGTCACGCTTTAATCGGGTTATGATGTTAGCACTAAAACCAGCTTTTTCCGTTAGTTCAGTTGTCTGGATGCCCCGGTCTATCAGCAAGTGAAATAGTTTTTTATATGTTACTGCCATATAGTCCTCCTTGCTCGTCAAATTTGCTATTCGTTATTATATCACGAATATGTGAATATTTCAAGCAAGCGGTAACAAAAAGTACTGGTCTTTCTGCTCTGAAATTGTGCTTTTTCAGAAAAACGATATAGCTGATACTCTATACCTCTATGTAATATTACGGTCAAAACATCGGGTGCAAACCCGACATTTTGACCGCATATCGCCTCCTAACTGTTACATTATTCCGTCCTGCTCTTGAACCCGGTTTGCTTTGCGTTCTCGCTGGCTTTCCGTCTGCGTTCTTCGCTATACGGTGCTTGCAGCCGGATAGACAATCTGGACTTGTCCAGCACATAGATCACGCCGCCCTGGGCGAAGGATTTTTCCAGTCGGCAAAGGTCGGGGTGCTTCTTGCTGAACTCTGCCAGCCGCTTTCTCAGTCCGGCATTGTAGGTCTGGATGTGGGCGGTGTCCTCGCCCTCGTTGAACAGGATAATGGTCTCTTTCTCATACTTCGTCAAGGTCATATTCGTCATCCTCCCATTCCTTGTTGTATTCCACGCCATCCTCGCAATCTTCCATCGGACAGCCGCTCACGATGCAATCAAAAGCCTTTTCGTAGCGCAGATATGCTTCCATCTCTAAGCGGAGATTGAAGAACATACAGCGATACCAGCTGTCGGCGGTCGGGGCGTTCATTTCCCTTGCGATTGCAAGGAAGAATCGCTTTACGGCAGGATCGGGGGCAAGCTCTGCCAGCGTACAGAAACGGTTGACCGTTGCTTCACGGTCGGGGCAGCCAAAGGCGTACAGTGCTTTCTTCTGGTTCATTGTCATCGTTTTGTTCTCCTTTGATTTGATAAAATAAAAGCGGCAGGGACTTCACAAGGAAATACCTGTCGCTTTGCTGACGATATAAAATTGTTGGGTCAGGACTTGATAAAATCACGCAGTCCGTAGTTAATCACGGCGATTCTGATAATCAGCCATTCCGCAATGTGAGGGATGATAAAGACCACAAAGGCAACTGCCAGCAGTCGAAGCGTTTCTGCTCCTGCGCTGATGCCGAACATCCATCCGGCAATCGTTATCAGGAACATCAGCCCGGCAAGCAGATTGAAGATAACGGTCGAGAACTGCGTGAAGAAGATACCGACCCATTGTATCAAGGTGACTGCCACAATCAGCGGCAGCACCAGCAGCTTAAAGATTCGCTTTATCAGTCCCATGGTTTCCTCCTTGCTTAGCTGTAAATCAGCTCGTCCTTAATGACTTCCTCTGCCTGTGCCACACAAGCGTTCATCTGGCGAACCCATTCAAGCTGATTTGCGGCTTTGAGCTGTTCGGTCACGCCGTAGTGTTTCATCAGTTGAGGAAGGATGATGTTCATACGGCTCTTGGCGGCGGCTTCAATCTCCGCACAATGGGGATATAGCGTTTCGCTCAGCACCATCTCCGAAAAGAGAAACGGCTGTGCTATCCGCAGATACGCCTTTCGCATCAGTCCCCACTTTCCAAGATGGATATTCGGGTTTTGCAGTTGAATGTCGGGGATGTAGTAATCTCCGCTCTTAATGAAGTTCAGTTCCATAGTGTCCTCCTTAATGTTTGTCGTTGATGATTTCAATGCGCTCATACAGCCCGGAATCATCGTCCAGAAACAGGTTCTTGTGATACTCTGCTTCGGCAAGGGAACGATAGTAATATTCCTCATCCGGCTTGCCGTCCTTGCGGACAAATCTGACTATCCATAACTCATTCATGCTGGAATATCCTCCTTTTCTGCTTTCTTTTTGTGGTAGTCCTCTCTGCGCTTGGCAAGGTGGGCTTCGTATCGTTTGATGGCTTCGGGGTCTCCGGCTTCCGCATCGGCTTTCAATTTCTGATAGCACTTAACGGTGGCTTCACTCTGATATTTCCGCTTCTCAGCCAGCTTCCTTGCGGCTTCTTCATCGGTCTTGGCAAGCTCCACAAGGGCTTCGTGTTCCGCTTTGCGCTTGGCAGTCCTTGTGCGGATATACTCCTTTTTTCGGGCTTCCATCATGGCAGCATACTCTGGATCAGCTGCCATTCTTGCTTCTTCACGCTCCTTTTTGCGCTGTCTGGCTTCGGCTTCCTTGGCTCTCATTGCTTCCAGCTGCTTGGCTGCTTCGGGGTCAGTATTTGCCTTTTCTTTCAATTCAGCCCGTGTCAGTTTGTTTTTCTTTTTGGCTCGCTCCACTCGCATACGCTCAGTTTCGAGCATCTTTTCACGCTTGATGCGCTCTTTTTCCTCTAACTGACTGATATATTCCGGGCTGGCTTCTCTGGCTTCCTTTAGCTTCTGGCGGTGTTTCTGATTCCGTTCACGCTGATATGCCAGATGTTCTTCATACTGTGCTATAGCTTCCGGGTCTCCGGCTTGTGCAGCTTCTCGCAGAGCGACCAGCTTCTGCTTTCTGCGCTCTGCTGATTTCTTACCCTTTTCCTGCTTCTTTCGCAGCTGCTCGGCTTCGATGGCGGCAATGCGTTCTTCCTCGGATACGGTCTCGACTGGCGGATAGTAGTTGCCGATGAAGTTGAAATGAATATCAATGTTCTGCTGGCGGTAGATGGTTCGACCACCTGTGGCTTCGTGAACCTCAATCCTGTCAATGAACACATAGAGCATGGTGTCGGTCAGTTCCTCGCAGTCTCGGTATTTCTTGACCAGAGCGACAAAACGGGATGCGTCCACCTGCTTGATTTCGTCCTGCTGAACCAGATTATCCAGCTCTGCAACACGCCTTTCCAGCAAAATCTGTTCTTCATCGTACTGCTGAATCATGCGCTGTGCCTGTCGCTCCGGCAGCAAGCCGCTCAAGGTACTCTCATAGAGCTTGTTGATTTTCTCGTCCAGTTCAGCCATTCGCTTCTTTGCTTCGGCAAGCTCCTGATAGCCGTTGTTTGCTGTTCTGGTCTGCTGCTCATTCCAAACGGC